>Ga0214544_1002816_pt1 | contig 36360 bp, 20 predicted proteins | sample CNSS3metaG_FD_160074 | JGI IMG/M metagenome (GOLD analysis project Ga0214544, IMG submission 160074) | Root nodule microbial communities from cowpea collected in UCLA plant growth center, Los Angeles, California, USA - CNSS3 | ecosystem: Host-associated > Plants > Roots > Nodule | place: USA...
ATATAACTTGACAATCAAATTAATTAAACATTCAAACTATTTAAATATAATTAAGCAACATTCTAGCATTTAAAAATATGAAATTGTGAACAAATATAATAGGAGTAGTAAATAATTATTAAAAAAAAAATAAAAATTAAAAGAAAATTTAAAAAAATAAAAAAAATAAATTGTAAAAAAATGTTGGTGAGTTAAGTTGGCCAACCCACCTTCAACCCGGCTCGAACCCGTTTAACCCGTGGGTTAAGTGAGTCGGGTTGAATTCAACCCACTTTTAAAAAAGTTGAATTTTTCTCAACCCAACCCGGCCTCGAACCCGTGGTGAGCCGGGTTGGCTCACGGGTTGAAACCCATTTTGACATCTCTATGTGTGTGTTTTTTGTTTATTCTTGCTCAGAATGGTTTTTTAGCACTAAAAAAAGTTGATATTGATTCACATTTTAAAGTCATAGAAAAATACTAAAGTTTTCGAATTTGGCCTCCTAATAAATATTACTTTTGCAAATACTTAATCATATTTTTAAAAGTAGTAAGAAAACAAGTAGGAATATTTTAATAAAATTAGCTTTTAATAAAAACTTTTATCTTGACGTGATTATTATTTTTTAATATGTGTGTAAAAATCTTAAATTTTAATCACCCAGTAACAGAAAAAATGTATGCTAATTCTCTATATAAACGAATTGTATAATTTATGTAATTAAATCAGCAATTAGTGCCCACATAACTTGGGAAACATTGTGATAAAGTTTAAAATGAAGGGATTATGATGATTTTTCGTATTATCGGCAATTGTTTATATTTGAGAGTTGATATTTAATATTACACAGTCTTATGCTTGCTCTTAAAATATTTTCACCCAAAGTCAGATTAAAATATTACTATCATTAAGAAAAATTAAATATAACCTGTAGTTAATATTACTAAATATTGTCATTGAACACTTTTTAACATTTTTTTATTATCACAAGTACATATATTATTTAATCATTTTTTAACAATAAATTATATTAAGTATTTTCACATTTGTTTATTGATCTTTACTTCGTTCAATAATAATTATAACTTTAATTAAATTTTAAATTTCCTATAAATTTGATTATTTTTAATTAAATTTTATTAATAAATTGAGTATTCAATTTTTTTTTTATATTTTTTTTAATTTAAGTTTTTATTTAAGTAACTTGACTATTACTTTTTATGTTATTATTTTTTATAAGATATCACAATTTGTAGTTAATATATAACAATATTGAAATTAATGAAAATATAGTAAATAAATTTCATTCACTAAAAATATGTTGAATAATATATAAAATTTACAAGGGGTCTCAAATTTTATTAAGACATAATTCTATTAGTACAGTGCATCATTTTTGTTATATCCATCATTATTTTTTATCTCTTCCATTTTAGTCAAATGATAGTACAGTAATATCTTCTTTATATTTGTGTCTTTTCTCTTTCTTTTTTCTCAAACTGAATGCAGATCTACTAGCATGTAGTATACATGTATGGTTTTCTGTTCCTCTCTCTCTATGCATGTCTTCTAACATGGAATGTACATGTTTTTTCTTATTTTCATGAACATGTACTACTTCTTACTGTTATAAGATTTGTGGGTAGATTATATATATACCTTTACTATTTCAATTTTGTGTTTTGATCTCTGTTCTTCTGTCAAACTATGACAATGAGAGACTTTTCATTTTATCAAAAAGCTTTAATCGTACAAGGAAATAACAGGGAGATGTGGCAGATGGATTATTATCGGGGCAATCCAGTGTTCTTCGTTATCATCAACAACACCAAATTACAGGTGATGTTCTTGTTTCCTTTATGTTGTTCTTATGCTACACACTTTTGTTGTGAGAAATCTCTGTATTTGTAGAATGTGGTATACTGGTTTCAAGCCTAGTGTTTGTTCTTTGTCATAACTTGCAGAAAGTTCCAGAGGGGTTTCTGAAGCATTTGAATGAAGACTTTCAAAATGCAGTTTTTATTGGTCCTTCTGGTGATAATTGGCAAGTAACTATTCTGAAGAAAGGAAATAACATTTATATGCACAATGGTTGGCCACAGTTTCTCACAGACAACTCAGTGATGCTTGATGATTTCTTGCTTTTTACATATCATGGAGGGAACTGCTTCCATGTTCAGATTTTTGGTAAGAATGGATTGGAGAGACTAGGTTTCAAACAGAGAAGACAAGACCAGGTTCTGATCCCAAGTTTGGTGAGGACAAAGAAGAACACACACAGAAGAACTTTTTCCAGTTCATTCCTCCACCAAGCCAAGTCTTATAGAAAAGGTAACTGTTATACTTTCTTACAGATATGTGGTAATTATAGAAACTCAAAAAAGTGACAAATTCAATTGGCCAAATGTTTTGAAAGGAAGAACATGCAAACAACATTGTAGATTTGTCTTAAATTTTGTCTTATGTATGTAATAGGTCTGTCTTTCGGCAACAGCAGCAGATTCTCATTTTCTAAGAACTTTCCAAAGCTCAAGAGTTCAGTTAAAATTGAGAGTTCAGAAGCATGCTACTTAGCAGATTCTTTTACCTCTCGCAATCCTCACTGGAAACACCTCATGACTAAATGCAATGTAGAAGATCACTGCACATTGGTAACCATGAATCTATTTTCTGCATAAATTGAGTGACATTCTTATTTCACAAGCTAAAATCAAATCATTTTTCTTTATTCGGATATCAGTTTATCAGAGTTATATCATACACTTCTCAGTCACAGTTTCCTTTAGAATAGAACAACTATTAATGTGTGGTATAAATTTGGATTTGCATGCAGCCAATTGCTACTGAGTTTGCCAGGAAGCATATTCCTGAGACAGTGAAACAGATAATTCTTTGGAACACAGAAGGAAAATTTTGGGAGGTGGTAGTGACTTGGTTTGGATGTCAAAATAAGAGGTATACTCGATTTACAACAGGATGGGGAAGATTCGTTCGTGATAACAGACTTATGAGGGGTGACACTTGCATATTTGAACTTGAAGATCAAAACCATTTGAGTGTTCACATATTCAGAACAGGATTTTATTCCCCAAAATTGTTTTAAGAATGAGTTTGAATTACTAGGTTTGATTTATGTTATGTTATAGATACACAAGTTTGCTGAGATGAGACTGAGATAGTGTCATAAACAATGTTAAATCTTAGACATTATTATTCATCTATAGTATAATAATTTCATTATAATGTATTAGAAGGCGAATTAGAGTATATAAATTCATGATTAAAGTATCCATTTATAAATCATCTAACACATCTTAATTTTACAATTATGATCAGATTTAATAACTAAAATTTTGCTAAACGTTTCTAATTCAAGTCATTGATTTAACAATAGGTAGTAATAATTTCAACTTTTAACAGAACTTTTAGTTTTGTTAATAGAACACAGTTTTCTTACACTCAAAGGAATTCTCATTTGTGCAAACTATCTAGTATTAACATTTAGGAAATGTTTACATGAATTTTCAAACATAAACTGGGATATTATATAAGGTACTCTGTTTTATTTCAAACATATCTTTATGGCACTCACAACATAGTACATAAAATGAAACAACACAAATGTTTGTGCTTTGTGCAATAACACAAATTATGACCAGAAATGGGATGTGGTTGGAAAACAGTGGGCACTGTTTCCATTGATGAACATAAATAGGGCAGAGAAGGCATTGTCGTTTTATTCTTTTATAGGTAGAGCTATAAATGGAGGTGACGTGGCTCTGTGTTTTGCTTCCACAAGGGGTAACTGAGAAACAAAGGGACCAAACCAAACACAACCAGTGTTAAAAACAAAACAAACGGGGTTTCAGAACAAAGTTAAGTGCAAAACCCAAACTGGGAAAGCAAATCAAAACCTAGACTTTGATTTTGAAGTGGATCTGAAAGGTGAAGAATTTCCCCAAAGTTTTCATCTTTGAATCAAAGGGTCAGCATATGCTTTAAACTCTGTAACTGCTACTTCAATCTTTTGATCTTGCATTTGTGAGTTTCTCTTTCTCATGTCTGAGTTTATGACCGATGAAATGATACTGAAATTGAAATCTCTCTTGCTTTCTTCTTTTTTCTGACAATTCTTCCACCTCTCAAACTTTTCTACGTCATTTCTGATATGTACTGGTTTATTCTGCTAAGCCTGAAAAGAAAAGTACATGTTCATTAAGAACTATCTGCAGTGGGATGCAATGAAAGTTCTGAACCCAAATCCTGATTTTTGTTTAAGATTTTTTAAGAAAAATTGATACCTTTAGCATTTTTACTTTTGTACTGAGTTATGCATTGTTTTGAATTTAAAGAAGGGTGTAAAATTTTCAGGATTTGAAATAGTTTTGAATATACAGAGCTTCATGAAAGGTGGTGCCAAAAAATATCCTCATTTCTTCAGAATCTTCTTCCCAGAGCAACACTCTCACACTATGGTATTTTTCTTGACTACACTCCTTATGGTATTTTTCAATAAAAAAAAAATATTATACTGGTCATTTTTTAATTTGTTCTCTCTCTATATGTAACAACATGTTTATAGTATGAAAATAATAAATATAAAGGATGGTAGGAAATTATTTATTTATATTTGATTTACTGTTGTTTCTGATATATTTATTTTTATTTGTTAACAGTGTATTGAATACTTAAAAGTAGCATTTTAATGCGGTCTATGTATACTTTTTTTTTCTCCTACTAAATAATTAGATCACCTTTACGAAATATAATTATTAAATAGGCATGATAAGATTATATAAGTAATTTTTTTAAATTATTTTTCAATTTCATTTGAGAATGTGTACATTCTGTAGATATCCTTCAATTGTTTCAATATTGTAATGATATCATTTATAAATAGTTTTAATTGGTCTTTCTCTTGCATCTTGTATAGCACATTTATTGTTGAAAGTTTTGTTACGTGTTTTTTTTTTCAGTTTAGTAGATATTGATCTGGTATTATTATTTATATTGAAAATCTTTCTTTTGCTTTTCATCACAAACTTGCTGAAAAAAATTGTTAAATTTATGACGAAAAGAAGTTGTCAAATGGTTTGGTTTGACCTAACAAACGATTAAAAACATGAATCCAGTTTATTCGATCTACTTCTTAAACAAATTACAAAATTTTGGGCAGACGTCGCATGTCGAGCCAATAAATTATTTTTTTGGTCTACTTTAAAAGGTTAAAAAGCAATAAAAACTAAAAAAAAAAAAGTAAATATATATTTTAAAATTTTAAGTTGTATTGTTGAATTTAAATTTAAATTTTAAGGGTAATTATTTTATATATAATAAACATAAATTATAACAAATTTATTTATTTTTAAAATTTAATATTAATTTTTTTAAATATAATAATTCTTTTTTGAAACGAATCGGGCAATAAGTTAATAATTCTATCTTGTCTAAGTTTATCTAAGTTGGAACTGAAATAAACTTGACAAAAAATAATTCAATTTAATTTAGACACTAACATCTTTAGCTTGATAACCTATTTTTGTGGATTTTAAGATGGACTTTTAGATCAAACTCATTTCAATAACTCCAAATACATCTGAAACATCACTTAAGCTCAATTTTCATTTTTTTTTTCATGTTTCTGCCTCTTCCTGTGGAAAACTATAAACTCTCTTAGTAATAAATAGAATATAAAAAAATAACATTAAAATAAATTTCACCTTTTTTATCATAATATTATACATGCAGTTATAAAGTTAAAATTTTACTTAATAATGAAAAACTAATATTATCTAGAATTGTTTATTTACTTTTAGAAAATCCCGTAAAATAGTGATAACAAAATATTATTATAACCAAGTAATTTTAAAATCAGATTATTTCCCTATACATATATTCCATAAGAGAAGTAATTTTGATATTTAAGGTTTATATATATATATATATATATATATATATATATATATATATATATATATATATATATATATATATATGCAGCATGTTGTAAATCTGGTTTGAAGAGTATCCTAGTGTTTTCTGTGATAACTTGCAGAAAGTTCCAAAGGAGTTTCTGAAGAATTTGAATGAAGAGTTGTTGAGTAATGCAGTTCTGAGTATCCCTTCTTCTGATGAGAAGTGGGAAGTAAGTGTTGTAAAGAAAGGAAGTGAAGTGTATATGCAAAATGGTTGGCCACAGTTTGTGACAGATAACTCATTGGTGCTTCATGAGCTCTTGCTTTTTGAATATCATGGAGATAACTGTTTCCATGTTCAAATTTTTGGCACCAATGGATTGGAGAGGTTATGCGTCAAAGAAACAACACAAGAACAACCTACGACCATACCTAAGAAGACTATTCCAACTTCTGCTGGTTCATCCCTCCATAAATCAAAGTCTTGTAAAAAAGGTAAACATACACGTAAAAACTTGTCTCAACACATCCTCAAACATGTCTCATTTCATAAGTATTTTTTTTCTGCAACAGACTTGTCTCAGCCGAAGGAATCCCCAATTGAAATTGAAAGTTCGGAAGCATTGAAATTGGCCGAGTCCTTTACCTCTTGCAAACCTCATTGGAAGCACGTCATGACAAAATGCCATGTGGAAGGTCGTTGCATATTGGTAAGTGTGAATCTATTTTCTGCACTAGTTTCACTATAGAATTGAGTGACATGTGTTAACAAAATGGTTCACAATTATTTGAGGGTGTTTATTTATGATGCTCTGACACGTCTCATAAATGGCGTGTCCCGTGTCCGATACGTGTCGGATACGGACACTCGTATGATACTTATAGGACACATTATGTCCCATCTGAAAGATATTTTTTTTATCTTTGATATGATTTTGATGATTAAAAAAAGGAACAAATCTTATTCTATCACTACTTTTCGCATATCGGATATTAGATAGATAGATTAGATTCATTTTTGTATTAGTTGACAATGCATTAATTGACAGTTTCAAACCTAATATGTATATACACATCGTGTCCCGTGTCCTATATTTTTCAATTTAGCCGTATTTCTGTATATGTGTCCGTGTCATATTTGTATCCGTGTCCGTATCTGAGCAACATATGAGTCATATCACACACACCTATGATATTTAGAACACATAATATGGATATGAATTGTGGGTAATGATCATTGTTTGCAGCCTATTGCTAGTAAGTTTGCGAGAAAGTATATTCCTGAAGAAGTGAAACAGATCCATATGGGAAATTCCGAAGGAACACTCTGGAAAGTTCAAGTGAGTTATTTTAAAATTCAAAGTAGAAGTTATGCTAACTTATCTACAGGATGGGCAAAATTCGTTCGTGATAACAAGCTCATGAGAGGTGACACTTGCATATTTGAACTTGAAGAAAACAAAGACCTCCATATGAAGGTTCACATATTCAGAACCAGATGTGCACCAAGTTAATCTGGATCCACTGTTTTTGACAAACCTTAGCTTTGTTTCAAATGTCTAATACTGCATTGGATTTATCTTCAATTTATCATTATGTGAAACTACTTCCTTTTTCATTGTGTTACTCATGATGTTTATCTCTGTCGATCTTAACGCTATTATATATCTTCTTTTTTCATCAAAGGACACGTTGTGTATCGGTACACCTAATAGTTTTATATTACTTAGAAGTCGAGATCAAAAAATTTAAATATACTTAGTACTCCTTTCTCGTTCAACCCTCTCGTAACACATTGCAATCCAAGTTCCTTTGGCAAAATGTGTTGTACATAGCATACTCATAATCGATTTAGATTCTTTCATCCTGTTGAATATGAAATGATCATGTTAAAGAGAACATGAATTTTTATCCAGTATAACTACTAATAAGTCTAACCCTCTTTATTTGATAAAAATTAATAATGGCTTTTTCATAGACCTTTATCTTTCACAATCTTAAGACTGTTTAGGTTTCAAATGCAGAATAATATCATACTAGTTGGACTTACAATCCGTTCTCAGATCAAAAGATAATTAAAGGTATAAGAAAATCCAACATTCTTAAAAATTCAGCAGAACAAAAAAGCTGGAACAGGGATTATTGGAGTTTAACAATCCAAAATTAAAGTTGAAAGAAACTCAAGCTTTTTTTCCTGTGCTTACAAGCTATCATTAATTTGTGGAGATTTCTTTTGAGCAAAATCTCAGACTACTGGGAGAATCGTATCTCAAAAACAGCAAAAAGAGAAAATGGTGGAGTGTGAGAACTTTACAAAACAAGGAATTACCAATAGATGTCACCTTTTTATCATGTACTTTCAATCCCTTTTGCCATAAATATGAGACATTAGGAAAAGTTACAAATGGATCCTTGTTATCTTCAATTTTCGTGGTTCTTCATCTGTTATCCTCATGCTGGCACGTGTAAAAAAGTTGCATTTCCTCACTCTGCAATTTTTTGTTCTTTTACAAAAGATGTGTGGTGAAAGAACAGAATAAAGTCTCACAATATCTTTTTCTGATAATTCTGGATCTTTACATGTTTAGAACTCGGATAAGGACTTTCTTTTCTTGCTTTCGTAGCACTTTTTTTTTTACTTCACTTTATGGATACTCTCAAGCTCATTCCTGAAAAGTTTCTGTTTCTTAAGCAATGAATTATGTAAAAATAAATAAATAAATAAGGAATTGGCTTAAAGAAAAAACGAGCTATGGTTTTCATTAAAAAAAATGCAAAAGGGGAATATTAGAGAGTTAATGTTTGTTTAAAATGTTATTAGGATGCTAAAAAGTGTTGTTCTTTATTGATGTTGAATGAAAACATTGATTAAGGTTTTGAAACAACACATATGTGACAAAAAAATCATCTCTCACTTTCTATATATAAAACAAAATAAAAATGTGTTTAGTTTTGAAGAAAAAAATAAAATGTTAATTGGTCGTGAGAAAAATTATAACACGCGTTAGTTTCAAATTAAATAGGAAAAAAAACAATGAGTATAATATATTTACTTCATTTCAGTTGAGCTGTAATTTTGGTAGAGGATGAGAAGATTAGAACTTAGTGTAATGTTAGTTGTTGAAAAGAAAATGAGTATTCCTAATTAATGGAGTTGAATTGGTATATAATTGAATTATTTTAGTTTGAAATATTGATATGTTACCCTTAAAATTAAGGAAATTAGTCTTTGAAAGTAAATCATTGAGATGCGAGTATTTGAATTGATGTTGAGATTGGAAGTAAAAATTGATAAAGTTAACAAGTTGCTAAAAACTTGAATAAAGTAGAATTGTCAGTTTTGTTTTGATTTTCAACTTGAATTAATAATATATGTATATAATAAAAATTATTAAATGATAATAGTATATTTATTTAATGTTTATATTTATTTCTTTTAATTAAAGTAATAAGTTTAAGTCTAATTTAACTTAAAAAATATTGATTAAATGAAATAAAGTTTATTTTAATTATATATTATAATTTAATCCTATTTCTAATCTAATAATTTTGTAATCTTTTATTTATTAAGAAGTTCGTTTATATTTGTGAATAATATTTCATAACTAAAAACTGAAACAATTTGATGTCTTTATTAGCACAAACTTTTACACCCGACAATTTTCAAACATTTACTTTGGTACATGTTATGGTTTTACTTAAAACAATAATTTTAAATCCCTCCCTTTCACAATATTCTCCTACCATAGTTCTTTTACTTTCTAACTTAAAATAATTTTATTCTTTTATTACAAAGTAATAAAATTATAAAAAATATTTTGCAATCAAATTTTAATTATTTTAAATTTATTTAGTGATATTGTTTTCTAAAATATCATGACTTGCTTTATGATAATAACACTTTAGAAATAACATTAAAAATTTACTAAATTTTAATATATGAAATTATATATATTATTTTAAAATATATATTTAACTCATTTTTATTTTAATATTTACTTAAAAACGTGTTTTAAATGTGAAATAAATTTAATAAAATTTAATTAAAAAATAAACAAAATTAAAATTTTAAAATAAAAAAACGATAAAAGTTAACAAAAATAAACATATTTAACCCTCGTGTTATTTTTAATGGTTTCTAAGCATAAACACCTGCAAAAACAAAATTATAGTTTCTGCACACAAGAACAGTTTCTCTAAACTTTGTGCCACTCGGCACGCTACAGAAAAGAACACAAGTGTTTGTGTAATAACACAAATGGTGACCTAAAATTGAATGTGGTTGGAAAATAGTGCGCACTGTGTCCATTGATGACATAAGTTGGGCAGAGAAGGTATTGTCGTTTTATTTTTTTATAGGGAGAGCTATAAATGGAGGTGGCGTGGCTCTGTGTTTGTTTCCACAACAGGTAACAAAGAATCAAAGGGACCAAAAGCAACAAGTGTTGAAAATAACACCCCCTGTTCCAATTTCCTAACGTGAAAGCTAAACAAAACAAACGGGGTTTCAGAAGAAAGTAACGTGCAAAACCCAAACTGGGAAAACAAATCAAAGCTTAGACTTTCAGTTTGAGGTGGTGGTGACTCACCGAGTCCTCTCACTCGTTTAGCTTTTTAATAAGGTTTTCATATATGTCAAGTTGAGTTTTTTTTTGTTGTTATTTTAAGGTTTTAAAAAACCATTGTTTGACTCAAAAAGCAGAGGAGAGTGGGGACTGGAGAATAGGGAGTGATGGTGAAGTGGATCTGAAAGGTGAAAATTTTCAGTAGGTAGAGCCCAAAGCTATCATCTTTGAATCAAAGGGTGATCAAATGCTTTAGCACTTTGGTTTGGTTTTTCTGTCTTCCGACACACTCAGGAAATGACGCACCCTTCTTTCCACAAGCTTCTTCTACCCTCCACTCTCCAACCCAAACAACTGGTACCTAAATTTTCTCTCATTCTTCCCACCTATTTTGTGGTTTTTTTTTATGCCTTTTGGAGCTGCTGTTGTTGTTTATTGGGTGTGTGAGGAATTTGAGTGAAAGTGAAAGGGGTAAATAATGATTGTGGGTTACGCCTTTTCTTCACACCCACCACTCCCATCTCCCAAACTTTGTCAGCTCGTTAATCAAGTTTGGATTTTTTTTTAAATTCCATCTGGAGTGTGAGTACCAATTCCTATCTGTACAGTACTTGTTTGTTCTGGTAGGGTTGGGAGGAAAAGTGCATGTTGGTCTAATTAGTTCTTTTAGTTAAATAAAGAACTATTTTAGTGGAATTATGAGTTCTGAACCTAAATTTCTGGGTTTGTTATGTTTATTTCATGATTAGCTTGCTTCCAATTTTTTACTGCAGAAGACTGGTTGAGTGGTTGTGAAGAAAAGTCAGAAAATTTCTTTTGGGACAAGGTCTTGGGATTTTGGAAGACAGAGTTCTTTGTGTTGGCTCACTCGAAATTAGTGTAGAACTTGAAGTCAATAAAGTGTGATTGGTTAATTTTATGTCTTTTTTCAACAGTGATCTCACTAGTAAGCTTTTCAGCTTTGTCCACGTTCCTAAGTGAAAAACACCCTGTAAAATAGCCAGACTTTTTGGTTTTCTTGAAATTAGACTCTGTTGGTTGACCATGATTTGGTGATTGGTTCTTCTACAGAAGAAATAAGCTTTAGCTGGGGGAATTCTGAGAAATCACATGTTTAACATATATGTATATAACATCTATCTTTTGATTGAGCACTACCAATTTCTTTTCCCACAGGTTCTAGTTAGTACGAAACAGTAATCATGCATTTGAACAGTGTTTCTCACAGTATACACTCAAATTGATCTTAAAATAGTTATTCTGTGTTACTTAGGTAGAGATTTGTAAGTATCTCACAACTTACATTGGAACTGATAGAGGAAGAACCTGAACTTGAAGTAAATCCATATCCATTCTGCAATTATATTAAAAAATATTTGTGGAAGGGAATCTGTATTGAATCCAATTCTGTCTTTGATATTTGAGCTTCATCGGTCACATTAGCTCTAGAATTGTAGCGGGGTTTGAACTTCTTTTGAGAATTAGTTTAGTTAAGAATCTGAAGTTGAGTTTTGCACACATCTCAAACCATTTTTACTTATAGTACCATCCGTTGTACATTATTGTACATCATTAGATAAATTTGGTTCTTAGAGTTTAGAACATCATTGAGGTCTTGTCTTACAAAAAATTACCAATATTTGGAATCAAACTTGATTTATGAATTGCAGAGGCTTCCAGATGATTTTATGAGGAAATATGGAGGTGAACTTTCTCCAATTGTTACCCTCTCTGTTCCTGATGGTAGTGTCTGGCGTGTAGGGTTGAAAAAGGTAGACAACAAGTATTGGTTCCGTGACGGTTGGCAAGAGTTTATTCAGCACTATTCCATTGGCGTAGGATACTTGTTGGTTTTCAGATACGAAGGAAAGTCATGTTTCAATGTTCATGTTTTTAATTTGGCTACTTCTGAGATAAACTATCAATCAGCCATACGATGCAGTAATGAAGGGCCTCACTTTGCAAATCTTAAGTTTTTTGAGGAAATGGATGATGAAGATTCCATTGAAATCTTGGATTCACAACCTTCCCATCTTGCTCCAAGTTCATTGCAAAATAGAGTTCTGGCTGGTTCAGTAGATAAAATGTTGCCTGCAAAGAGTTATACACCTCCAGCATTACAGAATCTGTTCAATGGATCTAAACTCAACAGCATAAACTGGGGAGAGGGTGGTGATACGCATTGTTCCAAAAGTGCCAATTCACTGGATAATCGATTCACCAGAGACATAGGAGTTCAATTTAACGCGGTGGAGTTTAAAAAATCTACTGAGGAATTGAAACTACGTGCTTCCATGGAGGAAAGGATGAAGAAAACTGCAAGAAAGAAGCGGAAAACAGGTCCCTTTTGACTCCTTTTTCTTTCTGTGATCTGTTTATCTACAAACTGAATTTTAAGATCAATACAACTTGTGAAGTGCAGATGGACATGAAGCCTCTGCAGAGCAAGAAGAGGAAGTTGAAATGCGCTTCAGATTTTATGAAAGTGCTTCTGCAAGAAAAAGAACTGTGACAGCAGAAGAAAGAGAGAGGGCCATCAATGCAGCAAAAGCATTTGAACCACCTAATCCTTTCTGTAGGGTTGTCCTAAGGCCCTCCTACCTATACAGGGGATGCATAATGGTGAGCCTTTGAATTTGACACTACAAATATAACTTTTCAGCTAAACTTGTACACTAAAAACTCATCTTTGTGTTTTTTTTTTCAGTATCTGCCATCATGTTTTGCAGAAAAACATTTGAATGGAGTTTCTGGGTTTATTAAACTTCAGATTTCTAATGGGAGACAGTGGCCAGTTCGCTGCCTTTATAGGGTAGGTAGAGCCAAGTTAAGCCAGGGTTGGTTTGAGTTTTCATTAGAGAACAATTTAGGAGAAGGTGATGTGTGTGTGTTTGAGCTTCTTAGAGTGAAAGAAGTAGTGCTGCAAGTTACCATCTTTCGCATTACTGAGGAAGTTGCATTGTTGAACCCTCCTCCTTTGCAGCAGAACCAAAACCTGAGCTCAGTTAAACTGCTGAACACTCCCTTGCAGCAACACCTTAGTTCAACTAAAATGGTTAGAAATTAGCAGCAGGTTCATCACTTATAGCTCGACTGTATCAAATAATCCCTTGCTTATGTGTGGAACTCAGATGCACTTTTCAGGGTGACTTGAGTGGAACATAGTTATTATAGTTTTCATACTTTTCTCTCATTCATCTTCTTTTGACTTGGGTTGTAAATAGATTGTTCAATCTAGCTCATCAGAAACCGAGTCAATGTTTTTCCTATTGCTGTTTTTCTTTTCCTTTCAGTTTCAAGTTAAATTATATTGCTTTGGTTCACTGTTTTTGTTGATTGCAGTAAGTTGTGTCTGAGAGTTTACTTGCATGTTCATCTTTTCTGTGACATGGATGGATGGATATACAAGGAGACACTAAAAATAGGTTATTTTGTTTTTAAGGTTATAAATTTTTTTTAACAAATGAAAAAAAAAGCATTTTTTATTTATTTTCAAGAAGTTTATCTAAGTAGTATTTACTTTTCATACCCTACTGTTTCTAAGAGATCAGACTACTTTTTTTTTTCTTTCTTTGCTTTTTGATTTAAATAAATATCAATTCTGCAGTTGATATATCAATTCCCTAATTCTTAACACAGCACACGTCCTTTAGAAACTCCGAAGAGTCAAACTTTCAAAAGTCCATTTTGAAATTAATTAAACTTTTGTATGCCTATTTGTAATTGTTCTAACATTATGTTCCAAACTAAACAATTATGATTCCAACATAAAGCAGTAGACTCCAGAAATTATAACTTTAGAATATATATATATATATATATATATATATATATATATATATATATATATATATATATATATTTTAAAAATTAATATTGGAATATACGAATACACTTAAAAATTAGATCCGAAAGCAAGTTTTTACAAAGCGATATGGAATTTAAATTTGGAAAGACAAACTAACAGAGTGAAAAAAAAAAATCACATTTGGAATGATTTTAGAGAGTATTTTTTTAGAAAGGAAATAAAGAAGTGAATATGGTGATTAGAAAATTCACAACATGGTATTTCTTTGGTCAAAGTGGTAAAAGATTATGTGTTTCTGGCTTTGCCTTCAGCTTGAACGAACTTAATAACTTACCTTACAACTTGATAAACTGCTAAAATTTTTCACTTTGACATTGTTTCACCTGAATTCATTGTTGAATATAATTTCTAAACCTTATTATTCTTTTCTATGATCTTCCTATATAGTACACGTGTAACAATGATAATAAAAAAATGGTTTTAATCTCTCAATAACTTCCTATAGCTCTCATTCAAAGTTAAGTGACACATGAACCTTGTTTTGAATCATGGATTAAGCTCACAATATTAGAAGAATCATATGCCAAATCATTCTTAATTTGATATTTACTCAACTATGGTTAACTAGTGTTGTCCCTTTAATTCCTGTAATACAAAAAAAAATTATCTTTCTTGAAATAAAAATCAGACTTATATATCATTAAGGTTAATTATAGCTTATTATAGGGTCAATCCTGTCCATACACGTTATTCATAAAATAGAAAAGCAACTTAGAAGATGCTTGCTGAGGTTAAAATATAGCATTTCGTACGTAGAATCATTAATATTTAGATGGACCACACGATAAAAATGGAAGATTAATTGCCATAATCTACACTGAACTGAAATAATTGGTGCAGTACTGGACATGCACCATGCACCATGCATGCCATGTTGTGTGACATGTTTTCACAATCATTTTCCGAGAAAAGAAAGAATCACAACAATCATGAGAGGCTCATCAGACACTTAAACAGAAGTTTCTTGGAGTCTTGAAGAAACCAAAAATAAATTTATCTTCCATTTCATTAATTTTTTGTGATAATAAGAATCAGATCACAGAAACCAATATTTTCATTATTCCAAAATCTTACCGTAAAGTTGAGAAGCCTGCACAAAAAACCCACAACCTTACCCTACCCTTCTGCTTCTTCTTCAAATCTTTCATACCAAACCTCTCAAAGAAAACAAATAGATCCCAAAGATAAGTGCTTCTGCTATATATGTGTGGTTCAAAGCACTAGGGCATGTGAATATATAGTTGCTTCTGCAATAACATCTTCTGCATAATCAAGGTGTAACAGCTCCAAATCTCGTACCTGTTCCAACTTTCACAGATTAATGTTAACTTTGATTCTTGTTCGTTGAGGTGACTGAGCCATACACTGGTATGATCTCTCTGTACCATTTGTATTTAGGGTTTGCAGTATCACTGTATTTAACTTCACAATGCTTCGTGTAAGACTTGTTTAAAACCAAACCTTGTGCTTCTATAACACCCTTTTCTTAAAAAAGAAAGATTGAATGGGATTTATGATTTGAAAATTTTAAGAACAAATATAAAGCTTAGTTTTTTCTTCTTCTTTTGCTTTTTTCATCCTTCTGGAAAACTTTTAGCTCGAAAGTGAGGACATTTCCATCTTAAAGACTCAAAAGGGTTGGGAAGAACTGGTTTTTAACACTTTGAGTGTATAAAAAATACCTGATTACATGGGTTTTTTCTTGTGCAATGTTTGTTCCATTTTTGTAAAAACCTTAGTTTGATTTTCTTTTCTTTTTTTTGTTTTGGTAGCTGCGAACATGAATGACTCATTTGTCTGAGTTTATCCTTAGTTTTGATATGGCTTTAATCATAACATTGTTAATGTTTTTTGTTTGGTTAAGAAACAGCAGTTTTCTACTGCCATGCATGCATATGTTTGTGTTGAAATTATTTTTGAGAAAAAAAGAAAAGTTTAAGTTCTTCTTTATCAAAAGTCCATTTATGAAAAAAAGAAAAAGAAAAAAGGAAAGAGCTTCTTTAATTAAACCTGTGTGTGATTTAACTTGTCCTTTGACATTAAACTCAGAAATAAAACCTTAGTAGGTGAATGATGAACAACTGTATTAATTGTTTTTACAGAAAATAAATTACGAATCTTTTTGCAGTGTTAAACATAATTACAAGGTAAGTGGCCCTAATAAAGAGAGAACGGGATTTCTTTTAAATGAAAACAAATGAGCCAAACATAATTAATATAGAGAGCTTGAAAGTAAAAATTCTATTTTAATAAAGAAAATCCTAAAAATAGAGATTATGAATAGTTCAATTGAACTGATATAATAGGGTCATTTAGTTGTTATTATCTCTTTTTTTTTTCTCTTTTCACGTACACTAATCTAATCATTTTTAGTAGTTTTCTTTATTTTTTTGTATTAATTAAAAAAATATTAAATATTTAGTGTTGAGAAAATGTTTTAGTTTATTTTATTGGACTAACATTCTTTTATATGAATGCAATTAAAAATGAACTCTTAAAAAATACATTTTCCCCCAAAAAAACTAGGAAATAAACAGTATTATAATATAATATAAGGTTGGGATATATTTACACCATGCATAAAAGCTTAGTCAAATTATATCTAATATTTTTTATGAAATGTAAATTTGATTAATGCAAACAGTTGAACTTCATATTCTTATTAATTAGATTATGATACAAAGTTTTAAGCAATTCCAAAATTATTTAAAAATTTATCCCATCATTTAATTTTGATGAATAATATACTATGATATTTAGAAATACATAAAATTTTATTATGGATAATATATTTATAAAAATTTAAATGATGTGAAATTTGAAATATATCTTATTACGATTATATAAATAAATCACGTGCTTCGGATTCTAAACCATATAAATATTACGTCTTTGTGCATTCAATTTCTTGATCAAATTATTTGAAAATTTTCATTGTTTTGAATATCAAGAGGATGCTAAATTTTCAGAACTTGTGTTATGAAAAGATTAAGCCTTTCATAGAAGGATCCAAAATTCTTTAACAAATTCAAGAATTCAAAATTCCTTTGACAGCAGCAATAGCACGATGACTGGTGCAGAGAAGCACCCAGACTTCTTCAAAGTCTTCCTTCAAGAGCAACACTCTGAAAGAATGGTACTTTCTGCAACTATAACATTGGTGTTCTTAGAGTACTACTCAGAATATTGTGATACATTGTATGGATTGTTAAATTTATTGAAAATAGTAAGAGTTGTAAGAACTTAGTTATATCTATGTATTGCTTTAGTAGTGTAACATACAAATGCAGTTTTTTTGATTCCAAACACTATCAAAGTATTATAAGATCTCAAGTAATGATCTTCAGTGAGCATTGTTCTTTTTCTTCTCTTAAATTGCAGCTTATTCCAAATGCTTTTGTGAAGCTGGAAGGGTTACAGGGAAGGATCCCTGAGGATGTCCTCCTCAGGAATCGTAGTGAGAGAGTGTGGCATGTTAAAACACGGTTTTTTGGAGATAGATTATATTTCGATGAAGGGTGGAAGATTTTCCATGCAGAAAACTGCTTAGGAAATGCAGATTTTCTGGTATTTAGATATGATGGGGTTAATGAGTTCAGGGTCACAATCCTTGAAAAATCAACACAGTGTGAGAAAACTCTGGTAAAGATGGAGGAGGAGGAGGAGGAGGGGAATGAAGAAGAGAGAGCAGCGAGACAAGAAGTTGAAGAGACAGTGATAACACCGGAGGAACAAGCTGAGGACCGTGACACAGAGGACGAGGAAGAAGACAGCCAAGATCAGGAATACGATGATGACGACAATGACGATAGTGATTTTGATGAGAACACAGAGATGGAGGAACAGAGTGAAGAAGAAATCATCGTTGGTTCTGTTGGATACACCAGTCAAAGTTATCGCAAAGCTTGCAGAAGTAATTAAATTTTCAACTAATTTCGAAAACTAGGTTTTTTTCTTATCCATGTCTTAATATGAGTGCATGAATCAGCCTTTACCCACTGATTTATCTTTCTTAGAGGACACTGCAACAAGTTCCTACCCCCAGACTGAAGACCCTTTCAAAGAAGATGAATTTGATCCAGAAACGTGCATTCAGCCAGAGAATAATTTTTTTGAAGCAAAACTCTACAGAAGTAGACCCAACGAATTGGTTAGAACTTAGAATTCTAATATTGTTTGTTCTAGTTCTGTCCTTTTAACGTGCATATAGCTATTGGCTTTTCAGACACTAAAGCACTGTTAGATGAGTGAGTCAATTTGCTCTAAGTCTTTGTTTCTTCCTTCTACTTTCCGTTGCTAATTAAATTCCCTTTGGTTTGTATGCCCTTTTAATATTGTGTTCATGTTTAAAGTCTTAATTGTTTGATTCCCCATGTCCTGACTCTGTTTAAGCAATTTCACTTTTTCATCTATTGTACTTTTCACTTTTGGTTTGATTTGATTCCTTTCTATTGCAGCATATTCCAGGAATCGCCATTCAAGATTTTTCCCTCAGTTTTCCTGAAAAGATTACCCTTAAATGTTGCCAACACTGCCGGCGTAAGGTATAATATGTGTATTAATGGGGTTGTTCTGATAATTTGAAGTTATAGCTGCTTACTTTGATTATCACAACAGGATATTCAAAGAAGCAAATTGCAAGACTATCATCTCAACTTGGCACAACAGGCACCCATCAGAAAAAGATACTTAGAAGTGACGGGAAAAGTGTGTAGGTGGCAGGATGATAGAATATGTATCAAGGGTTGGGCAAATTTTAGTAGAAGGAACAAGATAAAAAACAATGATGTATGCATCTGTGAAGTTATATCAGGGGACGACCAAGTAGTAAGAACATTTCTGGTGCACGTTATAGGTACTAGGAGGGAATAAACACACACTCATCTGCCAGTGATTTGGACTACTTGCCTTACATGCTCTAAATATTTTTAGTAATTAATGCTTATAGTTTCCTTTTGTAATGGTTTCTTCCATTTTGACTTGTAATGACTACCATATTTATCTATTATTGGTTGCACTATCATTTGGATTACACTATTGTCTAGTTCTTCCTTGGATTGGAATTTGGAGTCCTTTAATCCTTTGTATTAATCAAGGTTCTTTTATATTAATCAACTCTACAAAGAAACCTAAACAGTAAGCTAATACACATAAATATTCTAATAAAGAACAGCAAGAGTCACTTGCTCAACATGAAAACTTGCACATAAGTAGCAGCTATATAATTCAGTAAACGGGTGGTATTATGAAGTCTAACTATTACAACGAGATGTTTCACAGGCCAGGTACATGAGATATATCAAACTTCAAACAAATTCAATGACAAAATTTTTGGCTCCCTATTCCCTTCAGAAGGGCAAATAACAGCAGCATTATTGCTGCAATAAATCTATCATCTTAAATTCTTTTCTCCCTTTTCCATCAAAAATACCAAGAACTCCGATCTGCAAAACAGTATATTGCCGTGACAAAACCTACTACGCACCCCACAAGTCAGGACATCTGCAAGACAAAGTACACAGTCGGTTAAGGAAAATAAAACAACATATTTACAATTCAGTATTTAATAAAAAGCAATAATAAGTAATCCGCTCTCAAAGAATAATAACCACAATAAGTAACCTGATTACAACAACTACATTCAAGCATCCTTCAACTTTCAATTCCTTGAAATCTATAAAATGATAATAGAACCTACAATATAAAATCAAGAGTCCTGCACCCAAAGTTACACAGCACATGCAATTGGCCACTCATCCACACACAACAATTAATAAAACGAAAGTTTATAAAACCAAAATGCATGTCAAGGAATACAACTGCCAAAAGTGAGCACACTACAGAACTTCAATTTCAATCAGCGAGCCATCCAAGAAAAGTTAAACACATCAGAAGCCAGCTAACTCCATTCGCTATTAATCCACACACGCCAGCATAACTAGACCTTGTACCAACTGCTCCGCTTGCCTTTTAAAGTTCATGGGTCCAGCATCCAACGTTAAACCAAGATAATCGGTTCAATCATGATTCATTGAAGTTTGTTTGCATAAACTTATTCATAAACACTTCAAAGAGAAGAAAAAAAAAATCTTTCAAGCTAATTTGTAAAATCTCCTTTATATAAGTTTTTCAAACTCAGACTCTTAACTTATGCACCAGCATTAACTTACAAAGAAATTTACTTAATTTGTGTTCTTTATTTTCTTCTCCAAAAAGTGTTTCCAGAGAAATCCCAAAACTTTACAATTCTCCTTATCAATATACTTACAATTAAATTCACAGGCATGACTGTAATATAAAAACATATAAGTCATTCCGTTTTTTCTCCCTGCACTGCGCACTATTAATTCTGGAAAAGGAAAATAGATGTGGACGAGAAACAGTGAGTTACCTGAAATTCAAGCAACGGTTACGGTTTGTTGTTTGGAAGGTTGGATACCCTTGTTCCGTCGATTTTGGTCGGAATCGGCGAGGAAATCTTCGATGTTGTAGACGACGGTGATGTAGAGAGAGCAGCTAGGGCAGCGAGCGATCTCTTCGCCGAGTTTGAGGTCTTCCTTCGTGATCTGGAAGAGGTCCCCGCAAGGGCACGGGTACGTGTAGGCCTGCAACTCCTCGTTCCACTCCATGTCCTCGATCTCCACATCGTCATACGACATCGTTTTGCTCTTTCTGGACTTTCGCCTTTCGCAGGGTTTTCTTCTCTCTCGACAACAAAACCAACGCCAATAGGCAGCAAAACGAAAGAGGAGATTCCTGCCTTTAACTAAATTTACAATTTAAACCCTTCAATTTGGAGAATTTCGCACCCTCGAAACCACAAAACCTAAGATATGCAATTTAAATTGCTTTAATGTAAGTTTTGTTTTTCCTTTTTATGGGAGGGTCCTTCAAATAAATAAAGTTCTTAACCTTCAGTTGTTTTTTTTTCTTTATTGTTTTTTTTTTGCATAACTCGGGTGAAAAATGAATAAGTGATTAGAGGTGATTTATTTATTATTGGTGAAAACAAGTAGCCTAGATGATTAATTTAATTAAAGAATAGATAACTTAAAATAAATAGTACTTTAATATAAAAAATTGATAAAATGATTATTTTAATTTAAAAATAATTAGATTTAAATTAACAGTTAAAATAAAAATATAATTATTTTAATTTAAAAAAAAAAATATATAAAAAAAAAAAATATATATATATATATATATATATATATATATATATATATTACACAAGAATTTTTATTTTATATATATTAATGTAAACATATGTGTTATCGTATTTTTTAAATATCTATAAATAATTAAATTTTAAAAGTAATAATTATATAGTAAAATTGAAAAAATAAAATGTGTATATAGATATAGTTATACGTAAAATAAATTTTAGTTATTGAAATATAAAATATTAGGTTTAATTATGTTGGAAGTGTCCCGTAAATTTTGAAACTTTTAATCTTTAATAAATCTTTATATTTTGCTAAAGTAGTCATAGTTATTATTTCGTCGTATCAGCTGAATTATCACATATAATTTTATTATTTTAAATATTATAATTAAAAATTTATAATTTATAATTTATAATTTTATAATTTTATAATTTTAAAATTGTATACTTTAATAATTTTATAAATATGACAATAAGATGATACGTTGATATGACGATATAATAATATTACGATATAACAATATGACAATATAACAATTTGACCATATAAAAATATGACTATGACGATATGATAATATAACCACATGATGATGATATATATATATATATATATATATATATATATATATATATATATATATATATATATAACAATACGATAATATAACCACATGATGATATAACGATATACAATATAACAATATTACGATATAACAATGTGATAATATAATGATATGACGGTATAATGATATGACGATATAACAATACGACGATGTAACGATATGATAATATAGCGATATGACAATATAATGATACCACAATATGATGGTATAACAATATGACAACATAACAACATGATATAATGATAAGGCAACATAAATAATATGACTATATAATGATATGACATTATGACAATATAACGATGTGGTGATATAACATTATGACGATAACAATAACAATATAACATATATAACAATATGACGATCTAATAATACAATTATAAAATTATAAAATTATAATTTATAAAATAACAAAATAATCAAATTACATACCGTGATAACTTACCATGAAAAAATAATAACCCTATCAACTCGTAACAACCACATCAGAAGAAAAATTAAAGGCTTAATTATCTTTTTAGTCTTCATTTTCGTAGTGTTTGTTGCGGGTTGTTCTCATTTTGACAGAATGTTTAAAATGGTCCTCATTCTTACCGAATGTTTAAAATGGTCCTCATCCTAAAAGTCTTCCAGAAAGACGAAGATGAATAAATTTTCCTAATTGCAAAATTTCTCCTAAATTAAAAAAATTAAGGTTAATTAGCCATATGTACAGTACATGTAACACATTCTAATACAAACTTGCCACCTGTCCTATGCTCCGTTAATGATTTAAACGGCGTTACAGAAGAAGACCAAATAAAACATGAATTGCGAAAATGAAGACCATTTTAAACATTTTGTCAACATGAGGACCATCCGCAACAAAAATGAGGACTAAAAAGGTATTTAAGCCAAAATTAAATTTGAGAATTCAATTTAAAAAATTTTAATTTATTTGGTAGTTAACAACCATAAAAATTTAGTAAGGACATAATTGAATTCTAAATTTATCACAAATTTGCATAATTAAGCCAAAATATTATAAGTAATATTGTGTAATAATAAAAAAAAACATTTATATTAATTAATTATTTAAATTTTAAAAATTAGTTACTAAAATATAAAAATTGATAATTAGTTTTTAAAATGATAATTAAAAAAAATAAAAAAGTATATATATATAGAGAGAGAAAGAAGTCATAAATTTTCTTATTAAATTAAGTAAACATTGAAAATTGAAATTGAAATTTATTTTTTCTCTATAAATATAAATCCATACCATAAGAAAACTAATATAAAATGTCAATTTTCTTTATTTTTTCTCTCCAACCTCTTTCTCAATCCAAACATGAGGATAAAATCTAAAAGTGCAAGAACTCTTTTACCAACGAACTCACTTGGAAACTTAAGATGAATTTCGTATTTTTAATTTTGAAATAATAAATAAACAATAGTTTTATGAAGAATATTTTAATATTTTATGACAATAAATTACAATTTATATTTTTTTGAAAGTAAATAGTTAAAATAGAATTAGATTTTATTGCCCTCGTGTTTAAAATGTTGGTCACCAGGATGTTGAATGAATGTGCTTTCTATGAGTACATATTTCATTTCAGTAAGTGCCATCTCATTTCTTTTTATTTATAAGAATAAATGATTTTAAAAATATTATTATCATAAACATGTTCTTATATCAAACTGTAATAAACCAATTTCGAAGAATTAATCGCAAAATTTGCAACTCAGTGATAGACTAATTTAAAATTCTAAATGTTGTATAAAATATTAAACTTGTTTAATTTATTTTTTCCAAATATTTCCCATGGCTTATTAATTTAAAGAAAAACAAATTTGGGAAGAGGAGATGGAAGACAGAAAGGTATTAGTATGGTTACTTGGTGGACATGGGAAGCAGAAAGCAATGAAACGCAGTGATGCAAGGAATTCACCAACACCAGCAACACCAACACCTCGCTGCACTCGTCTCCGCGGCCCTCCCCAAGGACGATTCCGACGACGACCCCTCCCCTCGCCTCGCTGCGATCCACTCCCTCCACCGCGCCATCCTCCACCCTCACAACTCCCTCCTCCTCTCTCACTCCGCCACTTTCCTCGCCCAGGCCTTCTCCCAACTCCTCTCCGACAAGTAACTAACTCATTTCACCTCACTCCGTTTTTGACCTAATTTCAAAACTCACTTCACTCACACTACTCATCCGTTTTCAACTAACTTCGATTCTCCTGCAGATGCTACGAGGTGCGGCAGGCCGCGGTCACAGCCTACGGTGCGCTCTGCGCCGTGGCCGCTTCAATCCCTGTCGCTTCCAACGGAAGACAAAACCTCCTCATGCTCGTCGACCGCTTCATCGGCTGGGCGTTGCCGTCTCTGAGCACCGCCGTCGCAGTCGATGGCACCAAAGAACTGGCGCTGGAAGGCCTCCGCGAGTTCCTCAACGTTGGTGGAACGGACAGGTATGCTTTGCCTATTCTGAAGGCCTGTCAGGTGTTGCTTGAGGATGAGAGAACCTCTCTGGCTCTGTTACACAGACTTATTGGTGTTATTACTTTGATATCGTTGAAGTTTATGAGGTGCTTTCAGCCTCATTTCCCTGACATTGTTGACTTGCTTCTCGGTTGGGCTTTGATGCCGGATTTAGCTCAATCGGATAGGCGTGTTATTTTGGATAGCTTCTTGCAGTTTCAGAAGCATTGGGTTGGTAGTCTTCCCATGTCCTTGAGATTGCTCACTAAGTTCTTGGGGGACATGGAGGTTTTGCTTCATGATGGAACTCCAGGCACGCCGCAGCAGTTTCGGCGGCTTCTTGCTCTGCTTTCTTGTTTTTCAACTATTCTGCAGTCCACTGCCTCGGGATTACTGGAGATGAACCTGCTTGAACAGATATGCGAGCCGCTTAGCGCCCTGCTGCCAAGATTGCTGCGGTGTTTGTCTATGATTGGGCAGAAATTTGGGTGGTCTGACTGGATTGAGGATTCGTGGAAGTGTTTGACTCTTTTGGCTGAGATTTTGCAGGAGCGGTTTTCAAGTTTTTATCCTCTTGCTGTTGATATTTTGTTTCAGAGCTTGGAGTTTGGAGTGACAGTGCAGCGGCCAGGGTTGAAGAAGATTAGCTCTTTCCAAGTTCATGGGGTTTTGAAGACTAATCTTCAGTTGTTGTCGTTGCAAAAGCTTGGGCTCCTTCCGTTGTCCGTGAAGAAGTTATTGAAGTTTGATGCATCGGTCTCTCAACTGCGGTTGCATCCAAATCATTTGGTGACTGGGAGTTCTGCAGCTACTTACGTTTTTTTGCTTCAGCATGCGAATACAGAAGTCGTTGATGAAGCAGTCACCTCGTTGATTGAGGAACTGGAGCTCTTGAAGAGTTTAATAGGAAACAACGATGGTCATTCCTATGAATTTAATTGTATTGTAGATACTAAAACATTTTCAAAAGCTGAGTTATTGGCCTTAATCAAGTTTGATTTGAAAGTACTATTAGCGTGTGTTTGCATGGCTGGGGACAGCAGTTTGATTGGACAAAAGGATATTGCTTCGTTGTATCTCAGGAGGTTAGAAAAGTTAGAGTCGTTTATAACAAAACAGATGAATCCTTTTGAATTACCAATCCAGGATTTCATGGAGTTGCAGATCACTGTTGTTAAGACATTGGAGCGGATAAATTCAGTTGACTTCTTAATTAAGTGTTCTGTGAGAGAACAGAATTGTGAGAAGACTTTTGTTGAGTTTCCAACTGAAAAGGAGGACAGAGATGATCAATTCAGTAATGAGCGTTTGGCTGTGATTACTGAGCATTTGGAGAAGTACAGCAAGTTCGTTGTAAAAGCCTTTCATGTTTCTTCTCCTCTGGCAATTAAATTAGTTGTTCTTGATTGGGGACAAAAGTTCTGCGAGAGTGTAATGGCTGTTAATAAGGTCTCAAGCATTAGTGGTTTTTCCTACGAAGCATGTGAATATGCTGGTGTAATCATGAACTTAGTTTTTTCACTTTTAGGTGGTACATTTGAGAGGGAACAGGAAGTGAGGTCACATGTTGCCATAACTTTGGAGATGTTTATGCAGGCAAAACTTTTGCATCCTGTGTGTTTTTATCCCTTAGCCGAAGTCATACTGGAGAAACTTGGGGATCCAACTTTAGAAATACGGGATGCATATGTAAGACTTCTTGCCCATATTTTGCCTACTACTATATACACATGTGGTCTGTATGATTATGGAAGATTTAGGCCTGTTGACCCTGTGTTAGGAAACAGTTCTAAGATGCACTGGAAACAATTATTTGCCCTGAAGCAGTTGCCACTGCAACTGCACTCCCAACATCTTGTGTCGATCTTAAGTTACATTTCACAAAGATGGAAGGTACCTCTTTCTTCTTGGATCCAGCGCCTTATTCATAGTTGCCAGAGTTCAAAGGATGCTGTTTTAAGTCTGCCTGAAGAAACAGGAGTTTTTGGTGCTAATTCTCCATGGTTGGATGTACGAGTGGATGAAGACATACTTGAAAAAATCTGTTCTGTCAATAATTTGGCTGGTGCCTGGTGGGCAGTACAAGAAGCAGCTCGGTACTGTATAGCTACAAGACTGCGGACTAACCTTGGTGGCCCTACCCAAACATTTGCTGCTCTAGAACGTATGCTTTTGGACATTGCACACCTTTTGCAACTTGATAATGAGCAAAGCGATGGGAACTTAAGTATGATAGGGTCTTCTGGTGCTCACTTGCTACCAATGAGATTATTGTTGGATTTTGTTGAGGCTCTTAAGAAAAATGTATATAATGCATATGAGGGGTCTGTCATTTTACCACCTGCGACTCGTCAGAGTACTTTATTTTTTCGAGCAAACAAAAAAGTATGTGAGGATTGGTTTTCTCGTATTTGTGAGCCAATGATGAATGCTGGATTGGCTGTACATTGTAACGATGCTGTTATTCAGTATTGTACACTGCGTTTGCAGGAGCTCAAGAATCTTTCTGTGTCAACTTTGAAGGACAAATCTAGGACCCAGGTAACTGATAACCTCCACAATATCAGAGGAAGGTATAGAGGAGATGTCTTGAAAGTTTTAAGAGATGTTTCACTAGCTCTTTGCAAGAGTTCTGATCCAGAGTCTTTGATTGGCCTTCAAAAATGGGTTTCCATTACCTTCTCCTTACTTGGGGACGAAAATCAGTCCTTCAGTGAGGGTGGAACTGTTGGACCACTTTCTTGGATAAGTGGGCTTATATATCAGGCAAGAGGTGAGTATGAAAACGCTGCAGCTCACTTTACGCACTTGCTACAGACAGAAGAGTCACTCAGCTCCCTTGGTTCTGATGGTATACAGTTTGTCATAGCACGCATAATTGAGAGTTATACGGCTGTATCTGATTGGAGATCTCTTGAAACCTGGCTGTTAGAATTACAACAGCTTCGTGCTAAACATACTGGTCGAAGTTATTCTGGTGCTCTAACAATGGCTGGAAATGAAGTTAATGCAATCCATGCATTAGCACGTTTTGATGAGGGTGATTATCAGGCTGCATGGTCAAGCCTTGATTTGACACCTAAAAGCAATAGTGAGCTTACCCTTGATCCAAAAATAGCCTTGCAACGGAGTGAGCAGATGCTCTTGCAATCTTTGCTCTTCCTGAAGGAGGAAAAAAGTGATAAGGTACTGTATGATTTGCAGAAAGCTAGGTCAATGTTGGAGGAACCACTTTCTGTTCTGCCACTTGATGGCTTAGCTGAAGCAACACCTCTCGCAATTCAATTGCACTGCATTTTCCTTGTAGAAGAGAATTGCAAGCTTAAAACAAATCATGAGAAGACCAAACAACTACCATCAATACTAAATTCTCTTGAATCACTGCCATCTTCCATTAGTAAAATTCGTCAAGATTGTAATCTATGGCTGAAAGTTCTAAGGGTTTATAAAACCATTTCCCCAAGTTCTCCAGTTACTCTAAAATTCTGCATTAATTTACATAATTTAGCGCGCAAGCAAAATAATCTTTTGTTGGCAAATCGCCTGAACAACTACATAAAAGATCATGTATTTGCTTGCCCGGAGGAGAGGCATCGAAATCTTCTGGTCTTAAACTTGCAGTATGAGAGCATTTTACTACAGTATGCTGAAAACAAGTTTGAAGACGCTTTCACAAACCTCTGGTCATTTTTGCATCCTTGCATGTTTTCTTCAAAACCATCTATAATATCTGATGTTGAAGAGAGGATTCTGAAGGCCAAAGCATGCTTGAAACTCTCAGATTGGTTGAGACGAGATTATTCAGACTGGAGTCCAGAGGGTGTTGTTCTCCAGATGGCAGCAGATTTTGATTTGGCTGAATCATCTCCACATGGCAAAGATGGCAGCAAAGAAAACTTAAGTTGTAAATCAAATTTGGGTTCTATTATTGAGGAAATTGTTGGTACAACAACAAAATTGTCTTCTCGTATTTGCCCCACCATGGGCAAGTCGTGGATTTCTTATGCTTCTTGGTGCTTTAAGCAAGCAAGAGACTCACTCCATGTTCAGAGTGAAACTATCCTTCATTCATGCTCGTTTTCTTCCATACTTGTTCCAGAAATTCTACCTGACAGATTCAAGTTGACTAAGGATGAGGTGCAAAGAATTAAGTCATTGGTTTTGTGTCTTTTTCAGGACAATATAGATATGAAAGGTTTCACAGATGAACAAGAAGAACGAGGCTCTTGGCTTGATTCTGCAGAGCTCTCAATTAGTGAGAGTCCTCTGCAGAAATTGGTTTGGAATATAGTGAATGTTATAGAAACCGCTGCAGGGGCATCAGGTGCAGAAAACTCTGGTGGTGAATGTCTTTCAGACATGGTATCTTCTCAATTGAGGATTTGTTTGTTAAGCACAAATTTTGAGCTTGGAGAATCTGACATTAGTTCTGCATTGGATAATTTTGTTGATATTTGGTGGTCTTTGAGGAGGAGGAGAGTGTCCTTGTTTGGACATGCTGCTCATGGTTACATACAATATCTTTCTTATTCATCTTCACGTATTTGCCATAGTCAAGTGCCTGGTTCTGAATATGAGACTTTGAAGCAAAAAGCTGGCAGCTACACCCTGAAGGCTACATTGTATATATTGCATATACTTCTCAATTATGGTGTGGAATTGAAAGATACCCTTGAATCTGCTCTTCTGGTTGTTCCTTTGTTGCCATGGCAGGTTGCATGCTCGTTCTCAAGTTTTTACTTTAACTTCTTTCTGTTTTATGAGGAGTATAGTTAACTGAAATGCTACTGGAATTGTCTTTATAGGAGGTTACACCTCAACTGTTTGCACGTATAAGTTCGCATCCTGAACAAGTGATTCGAAAGCAGTTGGAGGGTTTACTAACAATGCTGGCGAAACAATCTCCATATTCTATAGTGTACCCAACACTAGTTGATGTTAATGCTTATGAAGAGAAACCTTCCGAAGAGCTTCATCATGTGCTGGGCTGTCTGGTAATATGAAAATTTCTGTTTGCATTTGTAGCTTATGTATTCTTTTTACTTCAAAATTTGGCATCAAAATTCTCACAACCTGACAATGGTCACGTCTGCATTTAAAGACAGTGAAGTGTGGTCACTGGTCAATTAATCTTTTTCAGGGATTTAGTAGTTTCATTTCTAGTGTCTGTAATATATTTGGGTGGAAAAATAAAAACTAATCTAGTTTCAGGCATAATAAGCATCTTGTTGGCTACTCATTAGTTTGACCTGGCATATTTATTTAGACATGATGTGATGTGCTCATGGATTTGACCAACACTTCTATCGTTGTTACTGCTTTAATACTGACCTTTTGTTAACTTGCTTGTTTGGACTAGCAAATAGGATAATTAAAATTTACTTGTTCCATGCAGAGAGAACTTTACCCCCGACTGGTTCAGGATGTTCAGCTTATGATAAATGAACTCGGAAATGTTACTGTTCTCTGGGAGGAGTTATGGCTGAGTACTCTTCAGGATCTTCATACAGGTTGCTTACTGAATTTTTCCAATATTTTGTTGATCATGAGATCCATTTCATTGAATTGCATTGGATAATTGATGACTTCTTTTTTGGTGTTTGAGGAAGGTACATGAGTATTTATTGCATAATTAGGTGAAGAGAAATAGGGCTAACCATATTTTTTTGCAGATGTGATGAGACGGATAAACTTACTGAAAGAAGAGGCAGCAAGAATTGCAGAAAATGTAACACTTAGTCAGAATGAGAAGAGTAAGATAAATTCTGCTCGATATTCTGCAATGATGGCTCCAATAGTTGTGGCTTTGGAGCGTCGATTAGCTTCAACGTCTCGAAAACCTGAGACTCCTCATGAAGCTTGGTTCCAGGAAGAGTATAAAGACCAACTAAAATCAGCCATACTATCCTTTAAAATCCCTCCAGTATCTTCTGCAGCTATAGGTGATGTGTGGCGACCTTTTGATAGTATTGCTGCATCCTTGGCCTCATATCAGAGGAAGTCTTCAGTTTCCTTGGGAGAAGTGGCTCCACATTTGGCTTTGTTATCATCTTCAGATGTTCCAATGCCAGGTCTTGAGAAACAAATGCAAGTACCTGACTCTGACAAAGCAACTGATCACCAAGGGGTTGTCACAATTGCTTCATTTCATGAGCAAGTTACCATCTTATCAACAAAGACAAAGCCTAAGAAACTAGGTATACTTGGTTCAGATGGTCAGAAGTACACATATCTTCTCAAAGGACGAGAAGATTTGCGCCTTGATGCTAGAATCATGCAATTATTGCAGGCTATAAATGGTTTTCTGCATTCTTCATCTTCTGCATGTAGCAATTCGCTTACCATCCGCTATTATTCTGTGACTCCAATCAGTGGTCGGGCTGGCCTAATCCAGTGGGCGGGCAATGTCGTAAGTATTTACAGTGTATTTAAATCTTGGCAAACCCGTGTCCAGCTAGCACAATTTTTGGCATTGGGCTCTGCAAATACAAAATCCTCAGCTCCTCCACCTGTTCCACGTCCCAGTGATATGTTTTACGGGAAGATCATACCTGCACTTAAAGAGAAAGGCATAAAGAGGGTGATTTCCCGAAGGGACTGGCCTCATGAAGTCAAATGTAAAGTTCTTCTTGATCTCATGAAGGAGGTGCCTAGGCATCTTCTTTACCAGGAGCTGTGGTGTGCTAGTGAAGGATATAAAGCTTTCAGCTCAAAATTGAAGAGGTACATTAAAGGAACTTCTGAACCTCTGGCGCATTTTGTGGTTATGCCATTTATAGTTAAACTCAATGGTTAAAGGTGTTCCCTGAATATGGATTTGGCTTTTGGGAATTTGTTTTTTTACTATCATATCTACAGGGATATATGTGACATTAATCATGAACTTGGTTCTCCATTTACACCTTGTTTGGTTGAGAATATAGTAGGGAATGAAATTAATGTTGTATGTTTGATGGGAGAGGAAATCAACTTTAAAAAATGGTGCGACCCACCATAGTATTTCTTATGTGCTCATACTCATCTCTCTATTTTTCTCCTCATCTCATCTGTATTATTTCTCTTCAATCAAACACCTTTAATTTCTACTTCATTTCTCCTTTATTTCCACTCTACCAACTTATTTCTGTTCAACCTATTTCTCTACTCTCTCTACCAAACAAAGCCTTAAAACAATAAGTGTAGTTCAATCAATGTTTTGAAGGCTTTAGTTCTTTTATTATATACTAACATATCCTAGGCTTTTGCTCATTTATTTTCTAATAGAGTTAAGAAGTTTGGCATGACCTTGTTATCATTAGTTGTCAAATACGGAATTCTGTCTGTTGACTATTCTATTTGAATGTACCTCCTTCCAAGCTTGTGCTTGGCAAATGATGAACTTTTTTCTGAGGCAAAACTTTATGATAGATTTGATACTGCAGTTAGCTTTACTATTATTATAATTGTCCTCATCAATTGTAGGTATACAGGAAGTGTTGCTGCAATGAGTATGGTTGGTCATGTTTTGGGACTGGGAGACAGGCATTTAGACAACATTCTTATAGATTTTTGTAGTGGGGATATCGTACACATTGATTATAATGTGTGTTTTGACAAGGGACAAAGACTAAAAGTTCCAGAGATTGTTCCTTTCCGTTTGACCCAAATAATTGAAGCAGCTTTAGGGCTAACTGGAATAGAGGGTAGTTTCAGATCAAACTGCGAGACAGTTATTGGTGTTTTAAGGAAGAACAAAGATGTGCTTTTGATGTTATTGGAAGTGTTTGTTTGGGATCCACTTGTGGAATGGACACGGGGTGATTTTCATGATGAAGCTGCAATTGGCGGTGAAGAGAGAAAAGGTATGGAGTTGGCTGTCAGCTTGAGTCTATTTGCGTCTCGAGTACAGGAAATTCGGGTTCCCTTACAGGTATGTACACAAGCAAATATTTGTGTCTGACATAATTAGATAAGCAGTGTTCTAACCTTGTTGTGGTTGATATTTGGTTCAGATGCGTTAAAACAAGTGTGCAAGCACATAAATACTTTTGTGCTTCAAGCAATTGTGTAATTTATGGATATTACATGATACATTTTAGAATTTTTGTGATGTATTTGAAATCGACTTGCACTCTTGATTTTTATTTAAATTCTTTAATTTGTAACCTTCAATTACAAAATCCAGCGTGTGAAATTTGTCTAACAGTATACCTACGTGTTTATATATATATTTACTTGAGATCTATTCAACTTCACTAATAAATGATTCTTTTTCCCCCTTAAATCTGTGAATAGGAACACCATGATCAATTATTGACTAGCCTGCCAGCTGTTGAATCAGCACTTGAGGTATTGATGAAATCAATTCCATGAAATTTTTTGGCTACATTTAAATTGTGGCTTTGTTTATTTTTTCTCTCAATTCATAATTTTTTTAATTTGAATTAACTTTGAGAAGTATGTTCCAGAGGTTTGGTGACGTTCTAAACAAATATGAGCTTGCCTCTAGTCTGTACTGTCGAGCTGACCAGGAGAGGTCAAGCCTTATATTGCATGAGACATCTGCAAAGTCAATTGTTGCTGAAGCAACCAGTAATTCAGAGAAAATTCGAGCTTCTTTTGAAATTCAGGCTCGGGAATTTGCTCAAGCAAAGGCTATGGTTGCTGAGAAAGCTCAGGAGGCAATGACTTGGGCTGAGCAGCATGGAAGGATTCTTGATGCTTTACGGTGTAACTTAATCCCAGAAATAAATACTTCTTTTAAGCTGAATAACATGGGAGCGGTCATATCTCTTACATCTGCTGTCATTGTAGCAGGTGTTCCACTAACTGTTGTTCCTGAGCCAACACAGGCACAATGTCAGGATATAGATAGGGAAGTTTCTCAATTCATAGCTGAGTTGGGTGATGGACTAACTTCTGCCACAGCTTCTTTGCAAGCATACTCCTTGGCCCTGCAAAGAATTCTACCGTTAAATTACCTTTCAACCAGTGCAGTGCATAACTGGGCACAAGTTCTACAACTATCTATCAATGCCCTGTCATCAGATATGCTCTCTCTTGCCAGAAGACAGGCTTCTGAACTTATTGCAAAGTTTCATGTAGATAACAGTGATTCTATCAAATGCAGTCATGATGATCTCTGTTTCAGAGTGGAGAAATATGCAGTTGAAATAGAAAAATTACAAAAAGAGTGTGCTGAAATAGAGAGTTCTATTGGCTCTGAATCAGAATCAAAAACTAAGGATCGTCTTTTATATACTTTTATGAAATTCATGCAGTCCATTGGTCTTTTAAGGAAGGAAGTTGGAATATCTTCTGTTCAATCTAAATATGACAGTGGGATGAACAATGCTAGACCTTTAGGTGAGCTAGAAGAGGAGAGGGAGAAAGCATTTTCAATTTTGAATATTGCCGTGAGTTCACTTTATAACGAGGTTAAGCATAAAATATTAAATATTTATAATGATACATCCGGAGGGAGAAATCAATACAATATGTTGCAGAATGATTCTGGAACTATTTTTTCTGAGTTTGAAGAACAAGTAGAAAAATGTAATCTTGTGACAGAATTTGTTCATGATCTATGCCAATTTATTGGAAAGGACATCCCTTCTATTGATATTAACCAAGTTCGTTTGAAGATTTCTTCTGAAAGTAATTGGGTTTCGATTTTCAAAAATATTTTAATTTCCTGTAAGGGACTGGTTAGTCAAATGACAGAAGTTGTTCTGCCAGATGTAATACGAGCTGCTGTTTCATTAAATTCAGAAGTTATGGATGCATTTGGATTGATCTCACAAGTTCGGGGATCTATAGAAACTGCACTGGAGCAGCTTGTGGAAGTTGAAATGGAGAGAGTATCACTTAATGAACTTGAACAGAATTATTTTGTTAAGGTTGGTCTTATTACTGAGCAGCAGCTGGCCCTTGAAGAAGCTGCAGTTAAGGGCAGAGATCATCTTTCTTGGGAAGAGGCAGAGGAACTTGCATCCCAAGAGGAAGCTTGTAGAGCAAAACTGGACCAACTTCATCAAACTTGGAATCAAAGGGATGTAAGGACTTCTTCTCTTACCAAGAGAGAAACAGACATTAAAAATGCCTTGGTTTCTGTGAATTGTCAATTTCAATCTCTTGTTGGTGTGGAAGAAGAAAGGGAGCTACACATTTTGAGAAGCAAAGCACTACTGGCTTCACTTGTTAAGCCTTTCTTGGAATTGGAATCCATTGATATTTTGCTGTCTACGACTGATGGTTCAGTTGCCATGCCCACGAGTAAATTTCATACTTTGACAGATTTGATAAACTCTGGGAATTCTTTATCTGAATATGTCTGGAAAGTTGGACGTCTATTAAATAATCATTCCTTCTTTATTTGGAAAATAGGAGTCATAGATTCTTTTCTTGATGCATGCATTCATGATGTAGCTTCATCAGTTGAGCAAAATCTAGGCTTTGACCAATCACTCAATTTTATGAAGAAAAAGCTTGAAATCCAACTTCAGAAACACATTGGTCACTATTTAAAAGAAAGAGTTGCTCCTAGTTTACTGGCTTGTTTAGATAAAGAAAATGAGTACTTGAAGCAACTTACAGAGTCATCAAAGGAACTTGCTTTAGATCAGGGGAAAAAGGATGGGGCAGTGAAAAAAGTTTTACTTATGCTCGAAGAATATTGTAATGCACATGAAACTGCTAGAGCAGCAAAATCAGCTGCTTCTGTCATGAAAAAACAAGTGAATGAGTTGAAAGAAGCTCTTCGGAAAACTGCCCTTGAGGTAGTTCAGATGGAATGGATGCATGATGTTAGTTTGAACCCATCATATAACAGAAGAATCAGATTTGAGAAGTATCTAGATACTGATGACAGCTTGTATACAATCATTTTAAATCTCAACCGATCTGAATTACTGGACAATGTCCAATCTGCTGTGTCAAAAATCACAACATCAATGGATTGTCTTCAGTCTTGTGAACGAAATTCTCTTATGGCTGAAGGACAGCTTGAGAGAGCAATGGCTTGGGCTTGTGGAAATTCCAGTAATTCTGGAAATACTTCAACAACAAATTCAGGAATTCCTCCTGAGTTCCATGAACATATTAAGAATCGGAGGCAGATTTTATGGGAATCGAGAGAAAAGGCATCAGACATTGTGAAGTTGTGTGTGTCAGTGTTAGAATTTGAAGCATCAAGAGATGGGTATTTGCTTATACCAGACCAACCTTATCCCTTTAGGAGTAGCGTTGATGCCAAGACATGGCAGCAGGTGTACTTGAAAGCACTAACAAGATTAGATGTTACTTTCCATTCTTATTCACGTGAGTTTGCTATTTTCTTATGTCGTTGAACTTCCCCATTAGTTGAACGTCTGCATAAAGGGAACACGTACTCTCCTTTTCTTGTGATAGGTACTGAACAAGAGTGGAAGCTTGCACAATGCACTGTTGAAGCTGCTTCCAATGGATTATATACTGCTACCAATGAACTCTGCATTGCCTCTGTAAAAGCTAAGTCAGCTTCAGGTAGAGCTTGCCATCTCTGTTTCTGTTCATGTACACATTAAATTTCACACATGCATATGCATGTTTTCTTTCTCTGTTGATATATGAACGTCGTGGTTGCATGTGTTGTGTTGAGGATAAAGAAAATAGGGATTGAGATTAATCTCCCTTTTGTATAAACCACACATAGGGTAATCTATTTATAATAGAGAGAGGTACAAGTAAAAAGAGTAACTGAAAATAAAAAGATTAAATAGAAGATATTGTTTGATATTGTGGTTATCAATATCTAACAATAT
>Ga0214544_1002817_pt1 | contig 36359 bp, 42 predicted proteins | sample CNSS3metaG_FD_160074 | JGI IMG/M metagenome (GOLD analysis project Ga0214544, IMG submission 160074) | Root nodule microbial communities from cowpea collected in UCLA plant growth center, Los Angeles, California, USA - CNSS3 | ecosystem: Host-associated > Plants > Roots > Nodule | place: USA...
AATAATTAAAAAAAATTCAAAAAAATAAAATAAAAAATTCAAAAAAACCACAAAGTGACACGTGGCACACTCCTGGGTTGACACGTGTACATTTAAAAAAAATTAAAAAAATTTAAAAAAAAATTAAAAATTAAAAATAGAAATAAAAAAAATTTAAAAAAACCATGAAATGACACGTGGCAGTCACTGTTCATGGTCGTTAATGATTTAAACGGTGTTAACAAAAAAGGACCCAATTGAACATAATTGACGAAAATTGGGACCTATTTGAACACAAAACCAAAATTATGACTTATTTGAAAAAACTTGACGAAAATTGGGACTAAAAAGGTATTTTAACCTTAAAAATATACTGAGTTAGTACTTTAAATATCTTTTTAATATATTTTAAAAGTCAAAATTAGTGGTAATCAGTATATTATGAAGGTACAATAAAGGAACAATACAAAAAAAATCCAGCAAAGAATCCAAATCTGATGGTTAATGTATTAATTTGTAATGCATTAATTCATATGCCCTAATGAAAGAAATTAATAATGAATAATTTAAAATTAAATTTTTAAAATAAATAAATTATGTTATAATTTGATATGGAATATATAGAATATTTAAAAATGATTTAATTAATTGATTCAAAAATTGTTAAACAATATTGTTTCAAAAATAAAGGCAATGAATTTTCACTAGATTTATTAAATAATAGTACAAAAGAAAAATTTAGAAGTATATTCAATACAATTGAAAAATTAAACAAATAAAAAGTTCGAAGTAAAAGTCTAGGTATAAGTATATTTAATAAAATTTAATTATATGAAAGAAGTACAATAAAAAAAACATCGAAATTTGTCAAAAATAATTATAAAATTATAAAATTTAGTAAAAAGCAGTGGTATATTATATTAATATTTATTTTATACTATTTAAATTTAAAAAAAAAAATTGTTTGGTTTAGGTAAAATAAATAAATGTGAGGTGGGTACAATGAAAGGTAATAATAAAAGATGTATCATTGAATAGAATGAAGGCTAAATTCATTGAATACAATTAAAGCTACAAGATAAACTTAGTAGTTGGATGTGGATCCTCTAAGTCTAGGATTGTTACGACTAGAGCTATCAAAACGGGTAATCCGGTCCGACCCGGCTCGACCCACCACGGGTTGATGATTTAGTGACCAACCCAACCCAGCTCACTTTTTAGCGAGCCAAAAAAATTCAAACTCATCTCGGCCCACCACGGGTTGGCGGGTTAAACGGATTGGCTCACGGGTTCACTTAATTAAAAAAATATTTTATTTTTTTATTTTTTTTTCAGTCAAAACTAAATTGTAATTCTAATTAAAATCTAAATAAACTATAATACAATCCAAATACAAACCAAAAAAAAATTACAAATTATTTATGTGTTGGATAAAAAAATAACTTAACATGATCCAAATATAAAGCCCAACTTAATAAAAAATAAATAAAAACACTTGTGTGACCCTTTTATCTACGGGTTGGTGAGCCAACCCAACTCACCACGGGTTCAAACGGATGAGCCGGGTTCTAAATCAGTCAGGTCAAAAATCAACCCGTATTGAAATTTGTAAAAAAATTTCAACCTAACCCGACCCGAACCCGTGGTGAGTCGGGTTGGCTCGCGGGTTTCGGTCCATTTTGACAGCTTCAGTTACGACAATGATTTTTTGTGTGTCCTTCTGTTCTATAGTACAAACACTTTCGTGATTGTCGTCCTTTCCTAATGTCCATCTCAGTCCTTATTCTACTGAATTGAGGTCAACCCCTCTCACTCCTTTTTCTGGCCAGACCTGTGGCCCTTGGTATGGTGGCCAATATTCTTCATGGGTTAACTCACCATCTCTTCCACTCTAAATCTTGTTGTACTTCTATCAAATTCAATTACCCATGTGGGTGTTTGATTTGGAGTCTGCATCTTATAGGACCTTGGTCGCATATTCAAAGTAGACATTTAATGCCCGATAACGTATGTAAGACCCGAGAAAAATTAGAATAAAGATAAATATATGGAAAAAGTAATGTCTTGATTTTAAATTGTTGATTTATTTAAATTAATTATTTTACTTAAGTTCTTTTTATCGATAATCGATTCCACTAAAAGTGCTCATTTTATAACTTTTCGTGACATCCAAAAATTAGGGTGTTACATTTGGTATTAGATCAAATATTTTCAAAAGATTTTGGGCCTTGGGAAGTGAGTTGTCGCGTTTCGGTTGCGAAACTTTGTTTGTTGTGTTTGACTACTAATGCTTGTGGTACTTAGTTATGACTGAACTTATATTTGATGGTGTTAGCTAAATAAATAATGTGACTTATCTAGGCAATGGTTCACAGAAGACATATAAATAATAATGAGGCTGACGAAATTGCTCAAGCCATCCACTGTCTTGTGGATGCGATGCAACCAATTCCGGCACAACCAAGGGCCATGATCCCACCATCCCCTACACCTATAGTGGTTACTATGGAGGATTTCATGAGACACCGCCCGACCAAGTTCAATGGCAAGGCCACTCTTGATGACACAAACGCTTAGCTTAGGGAATGCGAGAAAATTTTTGGGTGATTAACTGCACGAAGGCACAAAAGCTCACTTATGCCACCTTTCTACTAATAGGTGATGCAGAGTATTAATGGGTGGAAATGCAGCAGCAAATGCAGACCTGAGAAGAGGAAGTGAACTGGGGAAAATTTCAGAACGAGACTCCTGGAAAAGTACTTTCCCAACTCTGCCAAACATGAAAGGGAGGCTGAATTCCTCACACTATAGTAGGGGAAAATGTCAATGTAGGCCTTCGTGGATAGGTTCGAGTACCTGACGAGGTTCTACTCATAGACTATCATTGGGGACTGGCATTGCAGGAAGTTTGGGAGGGGCTTGAGGCAAGAGCTGCTTAGGTTCCTCGTACCCTTAAGGATATGAGTTTTCCCTATCTTGGTGGAATAGGCAAAGACAGTGGAACAATTAGATGTGGACCCAAGTCGGGTTATAAGGACACATCATAATAGTAACAACGGTGAGAAACGACGGGAGAAACCCTACATTAGACCTCAACGTGATGGACAGGGGATAATGAAGTGTTTTGAATGCGGAAAAGACCATTTAAGACGAAATTGTTCGAAACTTTCAAGATTGAAACTAGATGAGAGAAAGTGTTACATTTGTCGTAAGATATGTCATTACACGAACTCTTGTCCTGAGAAGGGCAAGTTCGAAGTGCCACAACAACAACAAAAGACTCCTGGAGAGAAGTCGAAGGCGGTAGGAAGGGTGTTTGCCATGTCGGGAGCAAAAGCAGTATATTCACATGGTAGGTAAGGTATGATTTGAGATGTTGGTATGATGCATGCTTGGGTAAAATGTTATGTTTGGTAAATGTTATAGTGATGAAACATGTTATGCTTGATTGTGAATGTGATGTATAATATGAATTCTCTCATATTTGTAAAACTAGGCTACACTTTTACCCATAGGACTTTGGTCAGTCGGGTAAAAGGGGGGGTTTTTTGTTTTATCGTAAGGCTTTGGCCTACGCTTAGTAGCAACACTCTTACCGGGTTTTGGTGAACAAGTACGGGTTGTGCTCTTGTCGGGTTTTGGTAGGCAGACAAGGGTTGTTGCTTGTAAGTCTTAAGGAAAGCAGCACTTTTATCGGGTTTTGGTGAACAGGTAAGGGTTGTGCTCTTGCTGGGTTTTGGTGAGCAAGCAAGGTTTGTTGCTTGTAAGTTGTAGGAAAAGTAGTGTTCTTACCGGGTTTTGGTGAGTAGGTAAGGGTTGTTGCTTGTTCTCTCCACGAGGTGTTGGTGTGCAAGGGGAGAAATTCTTTCCAAGAGGTCTTGGTGCACAGGAAAGGAAACTAGTTGGTTATAAGAGAATTGTATTCTATGTGGTGTTATTTGATAGGTGAATTAGGTATTATGTTGCAATTATGAGGCATGATATACATGTGTGTACATATGTGATGGGACAATATGAATTCTTTGATAACTATAAAGCCATGATGGTTCTTTTATCCATAGGACTTTGGTGAGTCAGGGTAAAAGGATTTCTTTTAGCCATAAGTCTTTGACATGAGCTTAGCAAGAGTGCTCTTACCGAGTTTTGGTGAGCAAGTAAGAGTTGTTGCTTATAAGTCTTAAGGAAAAGTAGGGGAAATGCCCTTTCCAAGAGGCGTTGTTGCACAGGAAAGGTAGAGTGTTTGGTTATGAAAGAATGGCATACCGTTGGATATTACTTGTTGGTAATATGTTGATAATTGCATGTTTTGGGTCTTGGGAACATGTTTCGAGTTGTTATTTTTTTCAGTTATACATATGTTGGGATCAGGCGAGGTTGTTTTATTATGTGATTGGTTGTATTAAAGATATGAATAATTTTATGTTGTTATATAATTATTTGGTTGTTTTTTTTTTGTTTTTGATAAAGTTAAATAATAATAAAGGTTTAACACTATGTATGAAAGAATTTTGAAAGAAAAGAAAAATTGTATGTTAGATTATATATTTTTATGAATAATATTTTACTTACATCAATTCATAGGTGTTTTTGTTTTCTTGGTTAAGGATATTTTTCTAAGAAGAATGAAGTCTTTGTTTGGTATTGATAGTGAATGTTTTATTTGTGCATATTTATTTCGTGTGAGACTTTTATTTCATCATGTTAGTGCACACGATTTTATATATCCAAGAATGTTTTGATGTCCTAAGTAGACAATTTTCGAGGACAAAAATATTTGAAATTGGAGAGAATGTAAGACCTGAGAAAAATTAGAATAAAGAGAAATGCATGGAAAAAGTAATGTCTTGATTTTAAATTGTTGATTTATTTAAATTAATTATTTTATTAAATTACGAAATAAGGGGAGACGACGCATCTGGACAAATTTCTAGGTTACAAAGTTTCTGGAAATGTTAGAGAGAAAGAGAGAGACTAGAGAACCCATAAAAAAGAATTGTGAAGGTGAGCTACGGGAGAAAACGTAAACCTTGGAAGAATTTCTACACGAGATGATATTGCAAATGATTCAGGCATGGAGTAAACTGACGAGAGAAAAGGGTGAACTCGGGATTTATGTTTTTTTTTATTAAGTAGTTAAATTACGTATTAAAGATGGTGTAATTTATTTTCAATGTCGTTGTTATTTAAAAATTTTAGACAATGGATGTTTGATCTAAATTTTTTTAATAGATTAAATTATAAATTTTTACTTAAGTTCTTTTTATCAATAATCGTTTTCGCTAAAAGTGCTCATTTTATAACTTTTCGTGACATCCAAAAATTGGGTTGGTACAAAGTACATTTAATGTACTTGAATTATTTGATTTGAAGATCAAAGAGATATAGTTGAGGTTCTGCTTGTTTGGCTATCTTGTATAGGGAGATGTGCACAACAACAAATCGTTGTGCGAAGACTATGAGTGGATGTGCTTTGTTCTTACAATCATGGGCATGGTTTCAGATGCCCTTTATTGCACCTATTTCAAGAGTACGATCCACTTTCCTTGTAGTTTGCCAATGAAGCCGATCGAGTACTGGACTACAGGAATGTCTTCCACAATGATTTAGTCAGATACCGCACAAGGATAGACCACATATAGCAGAACCAGGTAATATTTTACATACGTATAGCGAATTTGAAAACCTAAATAAGTGACTAACTTTTAAAATTATTGGTGTAGTTTATTTGGGTTCCTTTTAAGGGTTTGAACTTTGTAATTGACATTGAAGCATATCGAGACCAACCAATATGAACGTCATGCACAACTTTAATTTGTTTTGCCATTGTTGAATGACACCAATGGGACAGGGAGAAGTTACAATTTCGACCATCATAAGACATCTCTAGTATATAGTAAACTCATGTTTATTTTTATCAGTTCCACAAATGTTAAATGATCCTAGAATGCATCGTGCGTTGACATCGACACATGTCCCTCCTCCTGAAACATATGTGATTAGGCATGACTTCAACACTTCACCTCTAGAAGCAGGCATGGAGGCAAGAAGGCATTCAGTTTCTTCATTCTTATAACTATGCATGCCAACTATGTTTGCAGCTTATGGTTAAACACCACATTCTACCTGAGGGTGATATGGACCAAATCCCAAACTCCACATTTCTCTTAAAGTATTGGCCACCTTCAAGAAGACTTAGTTTACTATGTCCACAATCCATATGCAAAAGCGGCATCATTTGCTGCATAGGATGGTCATGAAGGTCCATAGGATCAGGAACCACAACCTTCACACCAAGAACCACCTAGACCTGAACAGGGAAGGAGGAACCCCACCAAAAACAAACGTCGACCATGGTGCAGAACTGGACACCACTACGGGGATTAAATGGAAAATAATATAGTTTAATGTTTAATTACATGTGAAATAGGCAATGTTTTTATGTTTGTAAGAGTGAATCGTTTCTAAGCACTATTTTGAATAAGAGTAATGGTAAAACTTAATCATTCCAAATGATTCATTCACTAAAAACATGACATAATTTAATTTTAACAACATTTCCTCGATAAGACATAAGTGAGTTAAATGAGCATAATTGTTAGCAAAAAGGATGTCACCATTACCTCTTTGAAAGCTAAAGATTTTGATGGATACTCAAGAAAATATACTACAAGATTAAGGAAAACAAGATAAAGATATAAAATATTTAGGGTGTCAAGTCACTCTGGATAAAGAGGAATCATAAGAGGAATTATCAGTCAAATCATCTCTCTTCACAAGTGAAATCATTTTTTTCACACACATAATCAATTAAGGTTAAAACATAAGGTTAAAACATAATTAAATTATGTTTCTATAGTTTTTTCAAAAATAACAATATCTTTTGAATTGAACCTGTTTTTTTAATCAAGTATTCTCTGACTATATCTTCTCCCAAAAATCATCTTTTCTACAGAGAATAAAAATTGATTTTTGAATTTATTTGATTTTATTTAAATTAATTAAATAATGTTTCAACAGATTTTCAAAAATAAAAATATCTTTTGAATTGAAACTATTTTTTAGATCAAGTATTTTTTGACTATATCTTCTCCTAAAAATCATCTTTTCTCTAGAGAATAAAAATTGATTTTCAAATTTATTTGATTTTATTTTTGAATTAATTGAATTATTTATTTAAAGAAAACTCAAGTAAAACTCTTTAAATAACCCAATTTTAGAACGAGAAAAAAACACAACACACTACTATTGAAAAGCACGAAAATATTGATTTAGTTTTTTTCTCTGTTATTCAAGTTGGTTACGAGAATTCACTTGTGAAAGGAGCTGACTACTGACATTCTATCTTTATACTCTTACTTTCTAGGTGATAGTGTTCTATTTTTTTAATTGTAATTTTAATCCTTTGTTTTTTACAGAGGAGGTGTTTCATCCCTTGTGTGATTCAAGGGAGGTGTTGTCATATCTTGAAAGGGCTCAAGATAAGTGTTTATCAATCTTTAGAATTTTTCTTTTGAATGTTTCACTAAGTCATTGTGGTTGTAATTGAAATACTCTAAAGATAGTGAATTGGGATTGTCATTCTCACATTGAGGTGACTGGAAACTGGATGTAGGGTTGGCTATTCCCGAACCAGTATAAATTACTGTGTGCATTTCTTCTTTCCTTTACCCTTTTTTTACACTTCTGGTAACACGCTTAATTAATTAAACAAAAGGAAAAGGATTTTTTTTTAAGTATAGAGGAACCGGAAAAACTTTTATATGGTTATGGAGGAACTGAAAAAACTTTTATGTGGACAACTTTATCTTCTGCTCTTCGATCTGAAGGAAAAATAGTGTTGACAGTTGCATCAAGTGCATAGCTTCTTTGTTATTGCCTAGAGGTAGGACAACTCATTCAAAATTCAAGATTCTAGTTCCTACACTAGAGCACTCTGTCTGCAACATTACAAAGGGTAGTGAACTATCAGACCTGATGAAATTGGCAAATCTAATAATTTAGGATGAAGCACCAATGGCACATAAGTATTGTTTTGAAGCATTGGATCGAACTTTAAAAGACATCATGAGAGAAAATGACAATTCTGATTTAGTTTTTTGTGGCAAAGTAGTAGTTTTTGGGGGAGATTTTAGACAAATACTTCTTGTTTTTGGGGGAGATTTTAGACAAATACTTCCTATTTTTGGGGGAGATTTTAGACAAATATTGTTCATGCTACTATCAACTCATCCTATCTGTGGGACCATTGCCAGATTATGAATTTGACAAAGAACATGCGACTGTTACAAAATGGATTACACTAGTCTACTATTACTGAAATTGAAGAGTTTTCTTCCTGGATAATAACAATTGGCGATGGTTCATTGAATAAACCAAACGATGGATTAGTTAATATAGAAATCCCATCAGAATTACTAATATCATAATATAATGATCCTATCCAAGCCATTGTCAATAGCACATATCCAGGATTAATGCAAAAATACAAAAATGAAGGGTTCCTCATATCGAGAGCTATTCTAGCTAGTCGAATTGAAACAATTGATGAAATCAATCAATATGTTTTGGAATCAATTCCAGGTCAGGCATTATTCATAATTAACAATTTACTGAATCATCACTGAGATCTATGAACTTAATTTGATTCATGTATTTCAGGTGAACATAAAGAATACCTAAGCTCTAACTACATAGATACATCTGAGCCAATAGAAGTTGAAGCATACGATGGTATTACACTAGAATTTCTAAATTCATTAAGAACATCTAGATTATGAAACCATAGTATCAAACTAAAGGTTAGTGCTCCAATTATGCTTTTAAGAAATTTGGATCAATCTCAAGGTTTGTGTAATGGTAGCAGATTAATAGTGACTAAACTTGCAAACCATGTAATTAGTGCAAAGATTATTACTGGAAAATCAAAAGGAACACAGATTTACATACCACGTATGTCCATGTCACCATCCCAGTCCCTTTGGCCATTCAAGCTGATTAGAAGACAATTCCCCATCATGTTGTCTTATGCTATGACCATTAACAAATCTCAAGGACAATCCTTAGATTCTGTTGGGCTGTATTTGCCAACACCAGTTTTTAGTCATGGTCAATTATATGTTGCAGCTTCTAGAGTTAAAAGCAATTCAGGATTAAAGATTTTAATCCATGACAATGAAATAAGCCTTTGACTACTACCTCAAATGTAGTTTTGAAAGAAGTTTTAAATAATGTATAACTACAATGTATGTTAACATACCTATGTGCCTTTATTTTCTGAAAAATACCTGTCAGAGACTACCTATAAAGATATAAATGCTTCATTGTGGTGCATTCATATGTTGTCTTGGTTTTCTGTTTTGAGCTTTTGTTAGAATGCATTTCCGGAAAAGATGGAGATCCAAGTAAATGGTTTGTTGCTGTCATCATATATGTTGCTTTATCATGGTTTTAACTTACTATTATATTGCTTTAAGAAATGCTTATTTGCCAAGATGCATTAAAATTCTAAACTACCATACACCAAAAACACAACAACATTTAATAAAATGCAGAGATTCAACAAACTGGTGTTATTAGTTATTATTAACACCAACATAATTATTTGGTACACCTACCACAATAAGATCAAAAAAGTCCTGATGTTCGTTCGTTTAATAATTAGTTATCAAAATAATGACTTTTGAAACCTATATTTAGCCCAATTGATACTGATTATTTTTACTAAACACACCACCATAATTATGCAATGGACCTGTCACAACTATGATGTTATTAATTTTTTTTCAGGTCAACCATGACTTTCAAACCTATAACCAGCCCAATTAATACTCAGTATTTAACTAACGAAACCACCATCATTCTTTAGCGAACCTCCCACATATTTGACATTATTACTGTTATAAGCTTTACAAATGGTGATCCATTTTCATACATTAAAAAATATTGTAATTCTGACTATCCTAACCTATATTAACTACATCAAATAATGATCTTTCCAATTAGTTCTTCAATTGAGTTTTGTATAATAATGTTAACCAATATTATTATTTTGAAATTATTATGGTTTTTATAATAGTATAACATTATACTCAATCTTAAACGTACGCATTCAATTATTAATTTTTATAACTAACATTATTAAATTAATTTAATTTTTTACATAATCATAGTTATATAAATTTTGGAATTTTATTTATCAATTGCTATTAAGAATGACTTGATTAACATTTAATTTTTGTTGCACTATGTTTGATATAATGCAAAATTTGGTAATATATTATTTTAATTTATTCAAAGTTATTGGTTATTCAAATAATCTACCAGAATTTAAATTTGGTAATATATATTTTTTATTTATTAAAATCTTTTGGTTACTCTAATAATGTACTTAAACAAAATATAAAGTATTAGAATAAAATTATTTAACATACACCAATGAGAAATAGTAGACATAATTAGAAGACATATTCTATTTAATAGTAAATATTCAGGTCTTCATAAACATACATGCCAACATACTAAAAAACATTCATGTTGACATACAAAATATTAGACAAGTTGAAATAAAGAAAACCAAATATAAAGATATTGTTCATAGGTCTCATACATTTGTTTTACACACCAAAATAACAACAAACACTTCTACATGCTAAATCTTCAGAATATGGATCTTGTTGGTTTTGTTAGTTTGCACCATAAATCAAATACGATCACCAGCAACCAATCCATTCTCCTTACAGAATTTCTTCCAACCACATGTCAGATAGCACTCAAATGAACTCTTGCCTATCCATCGAATTTTGCAGTTCCAGTATTGTGATTGGCCATTTGTTAGAACGTAATTTTTTCTCCCCTTCACCAAGCATTCTTTCACAAACTTCGCATCCAGATACTACATTGAAAGAAAATGTGTTAACAACATAAATATAAACCAAAACTATAAACCCATAACTATAACTATCAACCATACCAAAGAAGATGATTTAACATCATAAGAACTTAATATTTTCTCACAATCAACAAAACCAACTTCAACTTTGTTGCTGCAAGCATTGCCCAAATCTCTCTTATAATCTATTTCAACTCCTTCCGTCGAGAAGATCCTGTGAACAAAGATATTGTTTCCTACATGATTTAAATGTAGGAAACAAGGAGAAACGAACCCATAGTATGCAACATACTGACAAAAACCAAATAATACCATCCTCCCACCCTCATTTGTGTCCACATATATTTCAAACTTTTTTGTCAAAGGATCATACAACTTCATTGGATCATTAAACGAAACTTTCTACTCACAGAAGATTTGGAAGTAATCGGGCAAGATTATCAAAACTATCACAACAATCAACAGAAACCCTATATTAGTAACAATAACTACAAATCTACACTACAAACTAAAAAAAATGGACTAAAGTTCCATACAGTGTTTGGAATGAAGTGCACCCTAAATGCTTTGAAAAATCTGACTGAGGACAGAGGGTCACATGCAAAACCATTGTTTCTTCTACCAGGATACATAACCTCATTCCAGTCCAAATTGAACACCCTTATGCAAAAGTATCGATCTCCACAATAAAGACTACAGACGTAATATACATTGTTTAGCTCATAAAACCACATTATCTGCTCAACCGCACGGAATTGTCTTTAAGCAAGAAAATTTTCTTCAAACTCTATGTTGATCACGTTTCCTTTTGGATCACTGAAAAAGTTAGTCCCCAACAGTAGAGATTTCCCCCATTGTTCATAAAAACCTTCTTCAAACTCCAAACACTCCTGTCATGCACAAAATCACAACGATCGATAAAAATAAGAACTGTACAAAATATAATGGACATGGTTGAAGCAAAGGATCACAGAAAAATTAAAACTTTCGTTCAAAAAGTAACTGTATACATGAAACACAAAAAACATAAACAAAATCAAACATGCAAACGGACCAACCTCTAAGGGTTCCATCACCATGACAGAGTTCTGGTAGAAATTGGTAAAGCTAAAACCCTTGGAGGTAGACATTCGATCGTCGGACCCTTCTTTAACTCGTGAGGAAGACTACTTTGTTTCTTCATTTCTGAACAAAAAAACCTACGGTCATCAAACTTCCTTTTAAGGAAACCAAAGGAAACGTCTCCACCAAATCCAAAAGTCCTGGCCATTTAGTTTAAAATGCACCAAAATATCAATTTGTACACGTTGATAAGACGTATAATAATTCCTTTTGCCGCCATCTCTTCATATTCCCATTAATATTTTATTTCGAATTTAATGATATTAATTTAAATCAAAAAATTACGTTTCTGATACAATTTAAATTATCTACTAATATGTTCAATCAACAATTAAAATCTTAATGACATTATATATCAAATTTAATACTAATGAAATTAAATTTAAATTTAGCACCAATTAATAAACTTATAAACCAATAACATTAGAAAAATAACCAAAATTAAAAAAATTAAATATAATATATCAAACTAATTACTTCTACGTTATTATATCAAAATTATATTTACTTAATAAATGTAATAATTACATATACTCAAATTAACAAATCAATCCTTTAAAAACATTTAAATCGAAATAATTGATTTATATACAATAACATTAAATAACAATATATATTACCAAAAATAAAAATACATATTACAGATTTACTTAAATCCTACCTTATCACCAATTCATCATCAAATATACTGAAAAACATAACATAAAATAATAATTAATTCAACCTAATTATGTCAATAATATATCTCTTAAATCAATCTAATCGGTACATATAATTAAATTAACTATTGAAGTCTTCAAAATAATTTTTTTCTAATAATTTATTTATACATAAAAATATAAAAATCTTTTTTTCAAAATAACCAAATTTTAGAAACAAAAAACACGACCCGTGTGTATGCACGAGTCTCTATTAGTAATTAATAAAACAAAAGGAAAAGGATATTTTTTTTTAAGTATAGACATCAAGACAAATATTTTTAACGTATCAATTCAACCCCTTCTTCATGCCATTTGTCTAACAAGTGGTATTAAAGCTTGGTGTGATAAGTTATTTCACTATTTCTTTTAAGATGTCTTTTTAGAATCTGATGTACAAGGAAGGAGCTTCAATCAATCGAGCACATCTCTTTGAAGGTGATAACTACCCCTTCTGGAAGGCGAGAATGGAAATTTTTCTACAAACCTTAGGCTTTGGAGTTTGGGATGCAATATCCCAATGGTGATGCTTGTTGAAGGTCCCATGCCAAAAACATTCCATCAATGGACGCCAAATGAAAACAAATGAGTATAACACGATGTAAGAGCTCAAAACGCTATAATATATGTTGTTACTCTTAACGAATTTTAGAGGATATCAAGATGTAAGTCAGCGAAGGAGATGTGGGATACGCTTGAAGTAACACACGAAGGAACAAACAAAGTAAAGAGAGCTCAAAAATACACTCGTCCAAGAATATGAATTACTTCAAATGAGGCAAAACGAAAGCATCAGTAATTTTCAGACTCGGTTCACACACATAGTCAATCATCTAGAGACACTTGGAAAAAGCTTCATAAATGAAGAGTTAAACACGAAGATTCTCAAGTCATTAGATAGAAATTGGCAACCAAAGGTCACGACAATTTTAGAATTAAAGGACCTCATAAAGATGAATGTAGCAACATTGTTCGGGAAGTTAAGAGAACATGAGATGGAGCTACAAAGACTGAAAAATGGTGAACAAGCAATTGTTACCATTGCATTAAAAGCAGAAAAATCACATGAAGAAAAGGACAATAATGAAGGTGAAGAAGTAGGAAAGATAAGAGAAGAAAAGGACAATAATAACTTTTCTCGTTTTATGAAAAGTAGGAAAAAGGGACAAGAGAAGAAAGAGAACGACAAAAATCCTACATCAAGATAAAAATGTTATGAATGTGGAAAGATAAGACATGTAAAGATCGACTATCCATTAGCAAAGAAAGAAGATAAAAGAAAGGAGAAAAAGAAAGACAAGAAGTTTCAAAAGAATAGAAGCAAAGCCTATATTGCATGGGAGGATAATGATTCATCTAAAACAAGGTAAGTACTTCAGAAGATATTGAAGAAGAAGAATAAGCAAATTTGTGCTTAATGGAAAATAGTAATGATGATTCTATAATGCTCTTCAAATCTCAACAAATGATGATGTTGCATAAATCATTCATTGGAAGTCTCATATCCATTAACACAATAATTGAATATTTTGTTATGTTTATAAGGTCTGTTGAGGAAATATTTAGTCTTTTACAACCAACTCCCTCATCCTCTTCCACAATCTCAAACCCTATCCTGCGTTCACCGACAAAGTTATATTATGGAGGACTTGATAGACGGGTTGACATCACAGATAGTCCATATGGTTATGGGCTATAGTTTAGATCAAACGCCAGTGTGATGATGTCAATCCCCCACAATTTCACCTTTGATGAGCTTCTATATAAAATAACATAGAGAATACATTGTGGGACCCGTTCCGTAATAACTCAAATTGACTACCTTCATCCCATGAGGGTAGTCAACAACAAACTTATCCATGACACAGCTCAAATCAAAACAGATAATGATGTTGCACAAATGATCAAGCACTAGAAAGAAGTTCAATGTTTGAACTAGTCTGTGGCATGTCTCGACACTTGGCAATATATTGAATTGTTCATCCAAACAAGATATATACGTCCACCTAATTTCGATGAAATGAGGCAAGAATTGAATCCTTGGTTCAATACAGATCCATGGGGTGTGAAATTTATTTTTAATTATTTCAATTAAGGTATCTATAATAACTTTCATTCAATAAATATATTTCCTGTTCAATTATACTTTATAAATTTCAATTAGAAAACACATATATTAAAAATATATTTCAAGTGATAAGAAAAATAATTTATTTCAACCAATTTTTTAGTCATTTATTTATTATGATACTTTTAAAGAATAATTTTTAAGCTTATATTTAAAGGTAATAACTACTATTTTATTTCACAATTAACTATAAATTTTATATTTATTTATTTGTGTCCAAACAAAAATACTTTGTCAATTAAATTTTTATAAAGAAATCAAAGTACAAAAATAAAAATAAAAATACAAACTAATTTTTACTTGCACTTACTTTTTTTTTAAAATATTCAATAAACATAAAAAAATAATATAACACCACCTAAAACATTATAGAATAATTATTCTTATTTTTGTTTTTTGTTACTTCTACTATAATACAATTTTTTTCCAAATTTCTATTATAAAAAAATAATACTAAACAAATTAAAAAATAAATTTTTAGATTTACAAAAACTAAATCCTATATAATACCTAAAATAACACCTAAAATAAGTTAATACAAAATACTAAATCCTATATAATTTTTTAACATCTTATTTCTTTTTTAAAAAAATGAAAAAGAAAAAAAAATCCAGTTCGATTCCCTAAAAACTGAATTCTGACCAGGAAAGAAAAAAAAAATAGAGCCTTGAAGGTCAGAATTTGGTTTCCCAAAGACCAAATTATGACCTATTTTTCAAAACCGTACTATTTTTGTAAATATGAGTCGCAATATGTTACTTAGAGAATAAAAAAGGAAATAGTGCTAAATGGAAAAAAAAATCTCAATTTGATTCAAGAAGAATAAAAACACGAGAAAATTGAAACGATAAATTTTTTCCATATGTAGAGAAGAAAAAACTTCAACACGTCAAATCCTTCCTCATTAGAACTTCTAATCATCAATGAGTAAAGCATTAATGACATTGTTGATCAATAAGGAGAATAAAAAAATTGTTCTGAATTAATAGTGGTCTATTATTTTGATACAGTTACTCATATGATTGATATTCATATGATTCATTACTTGTTATGTAAATATTTGTATTAACTATTTTATTTGTATCCTTTATAGGTTACCATGTTGTATCTATAAATAGGACTCTTTTTATCAATAATAAGACACACAAAAAAGTTGTTCCTCATTCTCTCATTCTCTATTCTTCCTTTACTTCTTTTTCTCTCTATTAATAACTTTATTTTATAATATGTTATCAGAACGATGCTCAAACCAACTCAGGACTAGTGGAAGCTTTTTCTCTCTAACGACAATGCTATGTGTGTCTCAATCCAGGCTCTTTCTAATCTTTTCTTCATTTACAATTTTATCTCATATTCTTATTCTTGTGATAAGAATTGTTTGACTTTATCAATTTTTATCTCTGTCTTATTATCTTTATTTTTATTATGACGGTGATTATTATTATTATTATTTTATGTACTAATTTTAAACATGTCAAATCTTGCAAATTTTGAATTTGTCATCCTTGATATTACAATGAAGAATTACATTTATATGCAATGGGTCTTGGGATACCATTAAAGAAAGAAATAAAGCATCTTAGCAACTAATTTGCTTTTGCAACAACAATATTGTGAAAAGAGATTTCACAAATATTATAAATTTATTCCAGGCATTTGTATGGCTGAACAAAAAGCTTTTGATGAAAAATCATGAGATCCGCCTAATCTGCTACATTCCCAAAAGTGAATGCAGTAATAAATATTATGAATTTATTTCATGTCTATACCTTTGCATGGCTGAACAAAGCAATGAGCTTTTGATAGAAAATCATGAAACTTGTCCAATTGGTTCTACTTCTTTCTCAAAAGTGAATGCCGTAACATTTGATTAATATTTTCATGATCGTGATATTGATTATGGACATAGTTATAAAAGAAATTTCAAAGACACATTTTCTTACTAGAAGTGGCACAATAATGTGAAAAAAAGGAAAAGAAAAATGTGAAAATATGGGCAAATAAGATGAAAGTATATATTATCATTCTAATGGTAAATGTCATTTGAGTTGTACTTGTCGTATACCAAAGCATCTTACAAATAATGAGAAGAATATAGAAACACACTTTCCTTATGAAGATGGTGATTTTGATTATAGCCATATGAAGAATGAATGTTGCCACTAGCACCAATGACGACGATATATGTCTTATTGATAGTGCAACAACTCATACAATTCTCAAGAGTAATAAATTTTTCTCTTGTTTGGTAATGCGAGAAGTCAATGTTAGTACTATTTCTAATACTACAAATATAATTGAAGGCTCTAGAAGAACTATTATACTTCTACCAAGAGGTACAAGATTGCATATTAAAAACACATATTATTCTCCTTAGTCCAACAGAAACTTATTAAGTTTCAAAGATATTCGCCTAAATGGATATCATATTGTGACAAATAATGGAGATATTGAATATCTTTATATAACTCGAATTAAGTCGAATAAAAAATGTGTATTAGAGAAATTATCAGTCTTCTCTTATGGCTTGTACTACACATATATTAATGCGATTGAAACGCATGTCATTGTAATGAATTTCTTGTTTTGCATGATCGGTTGGGTTATCCTGGATATATTATGATGAGAAAAATAGTTGAAAACTCATGTGGACATCCACTTAAAAGTCAAAAACTTTCTCAGTCTAATGATTTCTCATGTACTACATGTTCGTAGGGAAAGTTGAAAATAAGACCATCACTAGAAAAAAAAATTAGAAATGAGTCACTCTCATTTTTAGAACGAATACAGGGTGATATTTGTGGTCCAATACATCCATCATGTGGATTATTTAGATATTTCATGGTTTTAATTGATGCATCCACAAGATGGTCACATTTGTTTACTATCAACTCGAAATCAGGCATTTGTTAAGTTATTAGCACAATTGATCAAGTTAAGAGCTCACTTTCCAAATTATCCAATTAAGAAAATTCGTTTTGATAATACTAGTGAAATTACATCTCATGCTTTTCATGAGTATTGTATATCAATTGGAATTGAAGTTGAGCATCTAGTAGCACATGTTCATACTCAAAATAGACTTGCAGAATTATTACTAAAACGTCTAAAATTGGTTGCAAGACCATTACTTATGAGAGCTAATTTTCTAATGGCTACTTGGGGATATGCAATTTTGCATGTTGCATTAGTCATCAGGTAGTACTATAATCCTTAGCTGATTGTATGCACTATGATAAATAAATGTTCTACACTTTGATACTGCATTACTTAATTGCTCGTATGTTTTCTACCTACATACACTTTCATCTTACCTGGTTTCATGTTATGTTGCTGATTACACTTGCTGCGCTTTCAATAATGTCATAATCTATGATGTTATTTTGTGATGTTCCATGCTTGTGACTGTTTGGTTATGTCACACCCCTTTGTTCTTTTTGCTAATGTCCAAAGGCGAAGAAAGTTATTGTCTTGTTTCTCTGTTATAGGATCAAATTGGCCATCATCAAAAAGGGGAAGATTGTTGAAAGGGGGAGCTTGCTCAATCCAACAAAGATGATTTTGATGATGTCCAAAGTCATACAAACACCTTGTATCACTATTTTAGTCTTAGTCTTGAACTTATCATTTGTATAGGTGTTGTATATCTAGGATTACATGTAAGCCAAGCTGGAACTGTATAGAGTAGTTATCAAACTCTTGAATATGTCAAATGCAGAACTTGTTAATGGATTGGATATTTAACTAATGGATTATCAAAAGGCACAACACTGATGCAATACAAATTCACCCACTAATCGATTACATAAATTCCTTAATCCACTAATATTAGTAGCAGAACTCTGATTTAAAAACATATTTGAAATCAGTTTGAAAATAACGCATCACTGAATCAAGAAGAGATTTTTCTGAGATTGAGATTCGCAGAGTTCTTGCTTTCTTGGGAGATCATTCAATTGGAAATTCAAGAAGATTGATGATGGATTGAAGCTTGAAAGGTTAAGCTTGGCTTTAGGATTGAGTGTCACATCTGCACATCCATTAGTTGTATTTGTTCCTTGCTCTCTTTTGAATTGTGTTTCTGTTTACTATTGATTCACGGTGTGAGTGAAGGTCTAGGTGCAATTGTGTGGAGGCATTGCATCTAGGGGGATTTCTTGATTTGTATATCAAGCTCCTTAGTCTTTAGGGTCTTGGATTATATAGATGTTCTTGTAATTGTTGTAACTCTATTGATTTATTGGAATCCTCCTAACCTTGGGTTGCTTAGGAGAAGATTGGACATAGATTCATGTTGAATCGAAACAGTATAAAAATTATTGTGTTCTTTTGCTTCTTTCATCTTTTATGCCTTTCCTAATTGTTCTTGTAATTGTTGTAACTCTATTGATTTATAGAATCCTCCTAACCTTGGGTTGCTTAGGGGAAGACTGGACATAGATTCATCTTGAATCGAACTAGTACAAAAAATTTTGTGTTCTTTTGCTTCTTTCATCTTTTATGCCTTTCCTAATTGATTAAATCAGTCCATTAAATACAGATTTAGAAAACTAGTTATTGGGGTTATAAAGATTAAAGATAGTATTAAAGATTCTTTTTAAAATAGTGAAACTTGGTTGGGTTATATTAGACACATCAGTTTAAACAATGTTAGTTCCAAAGACACGCTTGAAGCGTGGTAGGCCTATTGATTCCAAAGATAAAAACTCTTGAATGAGAAAGAGGGCTAAAATGCAAGATGACCTAATTGAAAAGGTGGAAATCTCAATAGATTTATTTGACATAATTAATGATTTAGTTATAGAAAAACCTCATGTACTTGAAATTGTTTAAAATGATAAGATCTCAATAAATTATCTCATGAATCATATAATATGGAACCAAAACGAAGTCAACATTGACGAAACTTTTACATATAATATAGCAATGAATGTTATGAATGACAATGAAGATCAATAACCAATTATCATTGAAGATTATCGACAAAGAAATGATTGGCCAAAATGAAAGTATGCAAAGAAGCATAATTAGATTTGCTTGCTAAACGAAAGGGTTTTGGACCTATAGTTCGCACACTTGAAGGTGTGAAATTTGTTGGATACATATGAATTTTTGCGCAAAAATCAAATTAAGAATGATGAAATTGTTAGATACAAAGCACAATTGGTTGCTCAAGGTTTTTCACATAAAACCTATATTGATTTGTGGAAAGACATATTCACTGGTATTGGGTACAACAACACTGCAATATTTGATTATCCTAGTTGCACAACAAGGTTTGCATTTACATCTAATGGATGATGTTACAACCTATTTGTACGGTTCTCTTGAGAATCATATTTATATGAAAATCCTTGAAGGATTTTATTTGCCTAACAAGGCAAATTCTAAAGAGTGTTATTCAATAAAATTGAACAAGCCTTTTTATTGATTAAAGATATAAGGACGTGTGTGGCATAACCGTCTTATTGAGTACTTATTAAAAGAAGGATATAAAAATAATCCTATTTGTTCTTGTATTTATATGAAAGGATCCAAAAATGAATTTGCTATAATTATATGTTTATGTAGATGACCTAAACATTGTTGGAACTCTTAATGTGCTCACAAAGGCAATTGATTTCTTAAAAAAAGAATTTGAGATAAGGTGCGTAAAATGTTCTAAATGGACAAGCCACATTTATTATGCACTATAATAGTTGTGAGGTCGTTAGATGTTGATAAATGCTCTTCTTAGACCTCAAGAAAATGATGAAAATCTTTTTGGTCCAGAAGTACCATATCTTAGTGTTATAAGAGCACTAAGGTATCTTGCTAATTATACTTGATGTGATATTGCATTTGCTGTAAATTTGTTAAGCAAGATATAGTTCTTCACCTACAAGAAGACAATAGATTAGAGTAAAAAATTATACTCCATTACCTTAAGCGTACTACGAATATGGAATTATTTTATCCAAATGATTCAAAATTGGATCTAATAGATTATGCATATGCATATTATTTATTATATTCTCACAATGTCACAATTGTTGATTATAAACAAGATATTTATTCACATGTGGTAGCAAAATGATTTCATGACGATATGTGAAAGAGACCATAACAACAACATCGTCAAAATCATGCATAATTTTTAGTATTACATGAGATAAGTCGTGAATATATTTAGTTAAGGTCTATAATTCAACTTGTGCAAGAAACTTGTGGCTGTCCCCAACAAAGACGGAATCAAAAATTATATATGAAGACAATTCTGCATTGTTCAATTGAAAGGATTACGTAGATATCCAAAAGATTCGTTCATGCAAAAATCTAGCAGATTTATTTACAAAGTCTTTGCTTAGGAAAACTTTTGAGCAATTGGTTCACAAGATTGGACTCCGTCATCTTAATGATTTAAGTTTACATGAGGGGGAGAAATAAAAGATGTAAATAACAATATTATATAGAATGATGTACTCTTTTCCTTCACTAGGTTTTTATCCCAAAGGGTTTTTCCTAGTAAGGTTTGAATGAGACACATTCTCTTATCGATGGACACCCAAGGGAAGTGTTATGAATTAATGATCGTCCATTGATTTGATACATTTATTCATATGATTGATACTCATATGATTCATTACTCTTTAGGTAAATATTTGTATTAACTATTTTATTTGTATCCTTTATAAATTATCATGTTGTATATATAAATAGAACTCTTACTCTTCCTATCGGTAATAAGATACACAAAAAAGTTGTTCCTCATTTTGTTATTCTCTATTCTTCCTTTTGTTCTTCTCTCTATTATTAACTTTATTTTATAACAAAAATAATAAAATTGAAGCAACGATCATCTTGAAGACCCCTTTTAAAGGATTCAAATCGAAGATGAAGAACACAATTCGCTTAATCAAAATGAAAATTTAAAATTCCTCTTAGGACTCCATTTACAACGTAAATAGAATCTTTACGTGTTCCTTTCTTAAGTATATAAGATAATTATCAAATGTCAAATAACGGCATCAAAGTTTTTCCACTCCATCACTATAAATTATTCTATACAGTGAGGTAATAAGTCAAACACGATGTGTGCACAACAAGATTTCGAGTCACTTGTGAAAATCTCAGACAACTCATCTCTGTATGGCGATTGCACTTATCCCAAGTAGCGGTAAACAGAGGGCAAATATGTATTCTGTAGTTATTTTTATCAAGTGTCAACACAGAAAAATGGTTTTCAAAAATTGCAATAATGGTTCATTTTCTATAATCTGAATTTTATAAAAGGCAATACAGAACGATTCCATAACTAGCATTAAACTGTTAATTACTATGATTATGTTGCAATTGATTTTCAACTACATTGACATTTTTCAGAAGAAGGAGAAATTGGTTCAATGGGTTGTACTGTGGGGATAGGGAAACCTGGAACTAAAAGAAGTTCAGAGAGAATCTGTTTCAAACTTTTAACGTGTCAAAATAAATAATCAAACGTCCTCATTCATTAAAAGTTATCTAACTTTCCCTCTCCAAAGTTATCAGAAACCAATAACACAAGCATATGGTATTCCTTTTCTTGAAATCCATTGCTCTACAAGAATTATACATCTAGTAATTTCTGTCTACCAAATAAAGCAAGAGACACTGTGCTATGGCAAAAATTAAGATTTACAGAAACATTATTGTGGAAAACATAACTAACTGATGATGATGTTAGAGGAAAGAAATACAGCATATGTGCCTGTAATGTTTCTCAATAGATTTTGCAACAGGAAGTGTTACTGATAAATTTTTCCTGTCCAAGGAAGAGATGTTAATCCAACACTTTACAAGGGTCTGCACTGTCACTGTCACTGGACCAAGATCAATGAATCCAAAAGTGTGATATTGTTGTGAGCTGAGATGAATCCTGAAAACAGATGTGCCAAACAAATGCTTTCTTCAACTCCTCAGCACTGAAATGTAGAGTTAGAGAGAGATTGCAGACTATAATTAGACCTTTCCATCAGATGTAGGAAGAGCATAATTTTGCATGGTGGAGGAAGAAGAAGGGGTGACAGAATTTGTGCCTTTGGAAGGAGAAGAAGAAGGAGAAGGTAACTTCTTAGGCAACATTTGTTCCCAGTATTCCTTAGGTAATCTTGAACCTTGTGAGAGAACAAGAATAGCAAGAAGAGTGAAAAGCAAGCAGTGGTGCTTCCAAGAAGCTTTCATGATTGTGTGTGTAGTGTCAGTCTTAGTGAGCAATGTAATGAGGCTTTAGAGAGGTTGTGGTAGCAGACATGTTCAGTGATGTAGGGAGCCAGCCAAGTTGTTTGCTTGGAAAAGGGTGTGTAAATGGCAGACAAGGTAGGTTTTTGATAATCCAAAGTTGTTAAGCAGCCCATGTTGTTGATCTCATTGTCCTAGACAATAATACAATCCTACTGCGCATGTGTGTGGAATATCAAGAATGCTAAAATATTCACTCTTCTTTACCAGTTGATACTAATATTTAATTCATTGTGCTTTTGTTACCATGTATCTTTGTTGTTGTCAGACTTGTTCTAAGTGGATAATTAGCAGAGTCACTTAAGGTGAGGCTGTAGCAACTAACGATTGTTGTTGCATGTGGATAACTATTAAAAAATATTTATTGTTTTTTAAATTTTATTTATTTATTATTGGACCGTTAACAAATTACTCATAAATATTTAGTTTCGCCTTCGGGATATATTTGTTTCGACTTAAGGTATATTAAAAATTTTGCATTGATCACTACTGATAAAGAACATTTATAATGGTTATATATAAAAATTTGCTTTCGCTTGATAGATAATCATATATGCTTCTCAAAATTTATTGTACACCTTATTATTTTTGTGTTTATTGAGTAACGTGTTATGTTAGCACAAGAATTATAGAGGCTTTATGAGACCAAAACTGCACTTGTGACCTTGAAAATTTGTTGGGGAATTAAATATTTATAGATATAATAATGAACAATGATGAATTGATGGTGGGTAACTTTAAAAACACATTTTTGTCACTAATTAAAGTTTCATGATCGAAGCCTTTTTTTTGATTATGGGTTAACTAGGCCAAAGTGTGTGTCTAGTATTATTATTCACAAAATTCAATCATGCAAACATGAGGGAAATGATCTTTCTTCGGCAGCTTCATATAGCTCAAAAGTTAAAAGTCTCAAAGAAAAAAGCATTTGAGTGAGTCCACCAAAAGTCCACCCAAATGAAAAGCATCTTTATATTTTGTATGTTGTTTGCCCAACAAAGGAGTGTATTAACTATATGAAGATACTAAGACACCCATGGTGTCAGTGAAAAAGTGGATATTCTTTAAGATTTCAGGGTAGGTACCCTTTGATTGTTGAAAACTTGGGAGTGAAAATTGACCTTATAAATGATTGTTAAATTTGATAGAAAAAATAGCAATAGTTTGAATATTATTCAAGTAGTACTTTTAAACCTTGCAATGTTATCAAGCAAATGTAACAATTGTGTGTTGGAAACTTTATATTGCATAGAAAACTATGATTGAAAGATTGTCGGGTTAAAGCCACACTAATAATTACTTGCACAGTTGGAAGGTTCACTTTCTTTCTCAAACTGTTTTTTTGTCTCCCTCACTTAACAAACCTCTCTCTTACTCTTTGCAATGGATTTGGATATGACCACACATTTTAAATTTAGTCTTCTTCATATGGGAATGAGATCAATAATAATCTCCTTTATTAGCAAAGTTTTATTAAATTGAAGTTTGGTTTCAAATCATAGAGATAGCTAAAAATTGAGAATTTAGAACAATTTGTGAAAATATCTAAATCAAAACTAGTTGTCCACAATAATTTCCAATTAGTGGATAATTTATGCACCAACTGTTAGATAAATCTGGTATATTTTATTAAGTAAGAAATATAAAGTTACTCTATAAAGTTTTGCATAATATTCTAAAATGTTGTACTAGCGATGCCTTTTATTATAAGATAAAGTGAAATAAATAAATATTTTTACGTTAATAATAGATAAAAATCATACTCGTTTACAATGTTTTCTTGTGTTTGAATCTTTGTGTCATATATAGCTGTCTCACGACAACATCAACACGACATCCTACAAGGAAGATGCATTCTACCTTCCTATCATATTTTCCATATCCACTTACAGACACCTTGGCCTCAAGGTATAGCTATTGTTGGACACAATATTACAGTCGAGGACCACAAAAGCAAAAGAAAGAGAAAATCCATCACATCATCAAAACAAAGGTTCCAAATCTAAGTTTTCTGACACAGGGAAACGCTAAATTCAGTGACAGAAACAGAAGCAAAATGTTGAACATGTATCGCAAGATAGTAGATAACCTGAAACAACATGAAAATGTATCCAATAGCTAGAGTACGAACATGGAAACCTTATGATTTTGTAACGAACTTCGTGTAAGGAGAAAAGTGAAAACAGGGTGTACAAATGATATTTTTTTTAGGCTTAATCAATGATTTAGTGTTTTAATTTGTTGATTTGATTCATTTTTGTTCTTTTATTATTTTTGGGTTCAATTCAGTCCTTAAAATTTTTTAAAAGGTTCAATTTAGTCTTCCAATTGTTTAAAAAGATTTAAAATTTTTAAAAATTTCAATTTAATCCTTCTAATTACAATATTCAATTTAGTTCTTCTATTTCAAATTTTGATTAAATTTAGACTCCCTATTTTTTAAAATGATCAAATTTTGTCCTCTCTAATTTAATATCAAATTAGTAATTAAGCTTAATTACAACTTATACATTCATGTTAAAAAAAATTAGAATTTGTTCCTGCAGAGAACAAACAAGATAAGTTAGGCACAAGTGTCACCTTACCCATGTAGTCCGCTATCTCCTCAGTTGGCCTCTTCCCGGTTGATACATGTCAGCTTGGACCCAGGAGGGGTTACCCACAGAAGGGACTCCGAAGCTCAAGTGAGTCAAAGCTCTCAAAAGGTCAAATCAGGTGATTAATGGAGTAATGAATACATACCTTTAATTACTGGGGTCCACGTGTATTTATAGAGTATTAATTATGTCTGGTTATGCCATGGGTTGGGCCTTGGCTTGGGCTCTAGTTTGGGCTGTAAGTGGGCCTGGTCCTAACCCAGACCCTTAGATTTGATTATTGTGGGCTTATTGAACATAAAGGGGGTTTTGGTAGGCGTATTAAGGTACTCGGCCTAAACCGACTACTTCTTTGATAGTTTGTGTTGGTCATATGCTGTCTTAGGCAAGTTATTCTTCTGGATATTTATGTTATCGGTTCAGGCCGACTAGGCTTAGACCGGCTTAGCCTAGGCCGGTTACCTGAATGTTTTGGCGTATAGGTATGGTGATCGTTTTACTATTATTTCGTTAAGTTGGCTTGGTGTGGTACACTAGTCCCCCAGCCTTGGCCGATATAGGTGTCGGTCAGGGGTGATATGTGTTGATATGTTAGCGGGGCCGACTAGGTGTGGTACACCAGTCCCCCAACCTTTAAGTGTGATGAACAGTGTTAAGGCTAAAGGCGAGAAAGGTATGATGGCAGGTGAAGGGATGTCAGGGGTCAAATCAAAGTGGTTTTTGCGTCGTCGTTTTTAAGAATCATGTCTTTTGGAATGATTGTGTCGATTGGTATGGGTTGTTGTTTTGGCGGGAAGGGGTTTTTACCGTTTGGGATTCTGGCCTATAAATGTGGATTTTAAAATGAGTAAGGGTTTATTGGTTCATTTGTGAGAATTTCCAGTCAGAGATCTTGTGTGCATTTTCTTGTCCGACTAGTTCCCAATTCCAACCGACATCTTTCCAGAAAAAAGAGAAAAGGTATGTCTAGTAGTGATAGCGTGTCATTGTCTACGTCTAGTAGTGAGAGTATAGAGTCTGGAAGGAGTAGAGGTAGACAAGTTGAAGAAGAGAGCACCAGTTCCGAGGGTATTGTAGGCGGAATCCCCATGGAAACGGTGAGGGAGGTTTGAGAAGACCCTCCAGAAGAGTTGGCGGAGAGTAACTGGCTGGCCAAGGGCGGTTACGGGTGGGTGGCTGCCGACGTTCGTAATCAATCATCCTTATTTCGGTGGTCTCGCCTGTTGAACTCTTGGCTGAATTGTACACCTGTCATCGCAAAAGGTGTAAGCGGTGGTATTGTTTCTCTAGAGAGGGTGAGCTCCATCGACCGTGTGTGTCACGGGCAAGAGGGGGCAACCGAGAAGTTCTTCTATATGTACATGTGCCACTTTTCTCAGCTACATGTGCGGTTGCCACTGGACGATTTCACCATGGGTATGTTGCGCGCACTGAACGTTGCTCCTACACAGCTGCACCCAAACAGTTGGGCTTACATGCAAGCCTTCCGCATTTTGTGCCAGTCCCTATATCTGGAGCCTTCTCCTTATGCATTTCTATTCTTCTATGATACTAGGCCCCGCCAACTGACCACTTGGCTATCTCTGATAAGTCGTCCCAGCATCAGCATATTGGACGCATTTTCCCAGTCCTTCAAGCATTTTAAGGACGGATACTTCAAAGTTGTGGTGAAGGAAGAGGGCAAGCCTTATTTTTTGAACGCCGATGGGAGTACGAGGTTCCCGTTCAGCTGGACGGGGACCCCCTCTAGATATAAGGATATGGGCACCGACGAGTTGTCGGTAGGGGATAAGGAGGTGGTGGAGACCTTGATGAAGTTTGTTGATAAGTTTCCCACTAAGGGCCTAGTTAGAGTTTATAATTCGGTGCACTCGATTATTGATATTGAAGGTATCTGTTTGTTACTTAAACTGTGTTAATGATTCTAAGTTGTTTTAACCGGGGTTTAATATGTTATTGTAGGGCACATGGCGCAATCGGGGAAGAAGAATTTGAGGAAAGAAATGGCTGCTAAAGCCAAGGCAGCTGGGAAGACTGATGTTCCCAACCTGCAGGAATCGGTGGTCGAGGTACACGTGCATGGTGGAATGAAGAGGAAGGTCGAGTTGCGCCTCGAGCCGGCAAGGGGAAGGATGTGAAGAAGGTGAGGGTGGCCCTACTCGGGGCGGGGTCGGCTAGTGGGGTGAAGGGACCAGAGTCCGGCGTGATCGAGTTGCCAGAGATATCTGTCAGGAAAGATATTGCGATCAACCTCCCAGATACCATTATAAACTCTATTGACGGTATGGAGGCAGATCATATTGTGAGGACGATGGTGGAGTTTGGAAGCAAAGCATTGATATTAAGTCGTCGTGTTGGGTATCTCTATCGACGGGAAGTGAATGAGAGAGGTAGGGAGAAAGTGCAAGAGTTACAAGGAAAGGTGGATAAGTTCGAGGAGGAGAGAGCTGCGTGGAAGAAGGAAAGGGAGGGTTGGGAAGAGGAGAGAAAAAGGCTGGCAACATGGAAGGTTCGCTGTTTGGACTTAGAGGGAAAATTGAACAAGAAAATAGAAGAGTTGGAGGAAGACTATGATGAGTTAAAAGACAAGTATGATGGTGCTATAGGTGAGCTTGATGACTTGAAGAATTGCATCATACAAGAGCATATCAACAGCTTTGAGAAGGGATTGCGTCAAGCAGCCTTTTCCCACTAGGAGGTTGACATCGTAGACTCAAAATTTGATGTGAACAAGGACGTTGTTGATGGGAAGCTCGTCAAAGAGATGAGAGCAATCTGGATGAAGAGGCGGAGAAAGAGGCGGCTGAAGAGGAGAAGGAGGCGGGTGATGCCGAGGAGGTGGCCCCTGATGCCACATAATAGGACTTTGATTTTTAATGATTTGAAAATATTATTGAGCCTATGTCTGTAATAGCTGGTACATTATGTTACGTTGGTATATTTCTTTGCGTTTATGCTTAATGCGATTAATGTTTTGTATGTTATTGTGTATGTCGGGTTTTGATGATTTGTGGTGTATGTCATGTATGGCACAATCAATTGTATGTTAAGGGTGTTCGACCCAGGCCGCCTACTTGTGGTAAGGGTGGGGAACTTAAACGAATTAACCACGAGTTAAGGGTGTTCGACCCAAGCCGCTTACTTGTAGTAAGGGTGGGGAACTTAAACGAATTAACCACGAGTTAGGGGTGTTCGACCCAGGCCGCCTACTTATGGTAAGGGTGGGGAACTTAAACGAATTAACCACGAGTTAAGGGTGTTCGATCCAGGCCGCTTACTTGTGGTAAGGGTGGGGAACTTAAACGAATTAACCACGAGTTAGGGGTGTTCGACCCAAGTCGCTTACTTGTGGTAAGGGTGGGGAACTTAAACGAATTTACCACGAGTTAGGGGTGTTCGACCCAGGCCGCTTACTTGTGGTAAGGGTGAGGAACTTAAACGAATTAACCACGAGTTAGGGGTGTTCGACCCAAGCCACTTACTTGTGGTGAGGGTGGGGAACTTAAACAAATGCGAAAGTTAAATAAAGAGTAGTCGTACAGTTGAGAACCCTTTGCTTTATTTATTGAATCTGGGGTGCCTCGTTAAAACCTCCTTGGCCAAAACCCTCCTTAGGGAAAAAAGACCAGGTGAGGAAAAAGAGTACACCCAGGGTTACAAGTATTCTGTTCAATACAGTATACATTTAATTGAAGTAGAATTTGAGGTGGGACACATTTAAAGTGTTGGGTATCTCTTCCGCAGATAGATGTTCAAGGCGATAAGCTCCCTCTCCTGCGTCTTCACGTATGCGGTATGGGTCGTCCCAATTGGTGGAGAATTTGTCATCCTTCTTTCTTGCACTGCTTGCCATTCTCTATACTAAGTCCCCGATTACGAACGATCGTGGACATAGGTTTGCATTATATTTTTTGGCTACTCTTCGTTTGGCGGCTAAGTTATGTATCTGGGCTTTTTCTCTGAGTTCGGGTAGGAGGTCGAGATGAGTGGCCATGTTTTGGTGGTTGTGGTTTGGGTTGTACAATTCTCGGCACAGGGATGGTTCGCCAATTTCAACCGGTATCATGGCGTCTGCACCGTAAACTAGACTGAATAGGGATTCGTTTGTTGATGATTGAGGGGTGCACCTGTAAGCCCATAGCACTTCTACTAGCTCTTCGGGCCATCAGCCTTTGGTGCTATTTAATCTCTTGCGCAATTCCACTAGGATAACTTTGTTGGTCGCCTCTGCTTGTCCATTTGTTTGTGGGTGCTCTACAGAACTTGTGATGTGTTTGATGCCCAGACTAGTGTAGAACTTGGCTAGCTCCTTATCTATGAATTGTCGGTCATTATCGGTGATGATAGTATGTGGAACACCATATCTACATATAATATCTTTCCAAACAAATTGTTGGACTTGCTGGGTCGTGATCGTGGTCAGCGGCTTGGCCTCTATCCATTTGGTGAAATAATCAACGGCTACAATCAGGAATTTCACCTGCCCCTTACCTAGGGAGAAGGGGCCGAGGATATCCATTCCCCATTTAGCGAAGGGCCATGGGGATAGTATGGAATGGATTTGTTCTTGTTTCTGGTGGATGAGGTTGTCATGTTTTTGGCATGGTTTGCACTTTATGACGTAGTCCTGGCAGTCTGCTTCTATAGTCGGCCAGAAGTAGCCGGCTCTAAGGATTCTAGTAGCCATAGTGTGTGCGCCGGAATGGTAACCGCAAATGCCTTCGTGTAGCTCTTTAATGATATACTACGCTTGTTCTGCAGTGACACATTTGAGAAGCGGTTGGCCGTATCCGCGTTTGTAGAGGTCATCGCCTATCATGGTATACCTGGCGGCCTTAGCCAGCCATGTTTTGTCCGCATCTTGTGGGGGTTGCCGGTTTTTAGATATTAGATATAGGGGGTGGTCCAGTTGTGGTTTTGGGGAGGGGTGGTATTGTCGGTTGGGGAGTGGGTTAGGTTTTGGCAGGTATTTGTGATGGAAGGTGTAGATAATGTTTACTGTAATAGGGATCGGTGGCGGCTTTTTAATTTGGTGCTGGCTAATTTGGAGAGGATGTCGGCTCTGATGTTGTCGGTCCTAGGGATGTGTTCGATGCGGACTCGTTCAAAGGCGGATTGAATGACTGCGCGGATCAGATGGTAATATTGTAGAAAGATGGGGTTTTTAATTTGGAATTCGTCATTTAGGTGTCCGACAGTAAGCTTGGAGTCGGTTTTGCACGTTAACGTCTTGACACCAACTTCGCAGGCAAGGGAAAGGTCGTCGAGGATGGCTTCGTATTCGGCTTGGTTGTTTGATGTTTTGAAGGCAAAGTGAAGGGATTTTTCAATGAGGATGTCCTTAGGCCCTTCTAACACGATGCCAGCACCGACACCTTTTGGATTCGAGGAACCATCTACATGAAGCGTCCATTGGTCCTTTGTGGGTGTGTGTTGGAGGTCATTAACAAAATCTAGGAGGCATTAGGCTTTAATGGGGCCATGGGCTTTAATGACATTCGTCCTGCTAGATCTTATTTTTGCAATATTTTTTGGATTGGGTAGTCGGTTTTGACGGTGATACTATGGTTTTGGAAGTATGGGCGTAGGCGGCGAGCTGCGTGGACCAAGGACAGGGCCAACTTCGCCACCATTTGATATCTGGTTTCAGGATCTTGCAGCGTTCTGCTAACGAAGTAGACAGGATGCTGCGTGCCCTCTATTTCTTGGACAAGCGCGGCGCTGACGGTGTAGTCGGTGGCTGTGATGTACACTAGGAGGGGTTGGCGAGTGTCCGGCTTGTGGAGGATAGCTGGTGAGGTTAGGGTGGTTTTTTAGTTTTTGAAAGATTTGTTCACAGTCGTCAATCCACGTGAACCGGGTGGATTTCTTGAGGAGTTGGACTATGGGTTGGGTTTGTTCAGCAAGTTTAGGCAGGAAGCGGGAAATTACGGTAAGGCGGCCTATGAGGCGTTGGACCTCTTTGATGGTAGTGGGACTACGCATTTCGATAATTGCCTTGCACTTTTCGGGATTGGCCTCTATACCGCGTTGGGTTAACATGAATCCGAGAAATTTACCACGGTCGACGCTGAATACTCACTTGTCAGGGTTGAGGCGAAGGTTGTATTGGCGTAATGTGGAGAAGACCGCCGAGAAGTCCTGGGCATGTTGGTGGTGGCTTGGAGACTTGACAACCATGTCGTCAACGTATACCTCGACACATTGTCCCATTAGATGGCTAAAAACTTTGTCCATCAGTCGTTAGTAGGTTGCTCCAGCGTTCTTAAGACCAAAGGGCATAACGAATTTCATGGCTAAATGGGGGGTGGAGACGACAGCGCCGAGGGTGTTGAGCGAAGGACGGCCCAGGAGGACACTGTAGGATGTGGGTGCGTCGACGATAAGGAAGCGGATAGGAATGGTTTTGGTTTGGGTTCCATCACGAAACACGGTGTGAAGGCCGATGTAGCCACGGGTGGAAACTTGTTCGCCAAAGAAGCCATAAATTGATTCGACATATGGGACCATAGCCGTGTCCAGGAGTTGGAGTTTTTGATAGGTGGCTCAGTAGAGAATGTCAACAGAGCTACCCTAATCGGCGGGAGTGATGTCGGTGCGGGCCGGTTGGGGTTCCTGGTTAGCGGGTTGGGTTGGGCGTCTGTCGTGGCGGGAGTCATGTGGAGGGCGTCTGTGGTCGGATCGAGGGGGGTGACGGGATCGAGAGGAATGATCGTCTCTACGGATGAAGCGGCGAAAGTGACCAGCACGAACCAGTTCTTCTATTTTATCCTGAAGTGCTTTGCAGTCTTCTGTAGTATGGCCATGATTGCGGTGGTAGCGGCAATACTTGGTCATATCAGAATTAGGAGGAGTGGTTGTCTTGCGTGATGGAGGAATGAGGTCATCTTGTAGGGCCTCATCAAGGATGCGGGATCAGGCTACAGTAAGAGGGGCATATCTGGTGAAGCGGGGTTGGCGGGGCTCGCGTGGGCGGGTATCAGGGCGGGGAGGTTGTGGGGTAGGGTTAGCGGTGGTGGCGGCATAGTCATTGCAAAATTTGGTATGGAGGGTCTGCATTTCCTCCATGTGGACATAATCGGCCGCACGCAATTTGAGTTCGTGCATAGAGGCAGGTGGGTGGAGGTAGACGTTGTTGGCGAAGGGGCCGAGTTGTAGGGTGAGTGCCATGCACTGGAGGATCATTTCTTGGTTGAGGTGTGGGGTGCGAAGAGCTGCCTTACTGAAATGATCTATGAACGCTCTGAGTGGTTCGCCTTGTTCTTGTCTAATGCCTAGGAGGGAGATTGTGGTAGTTTGATGTGGGCGGCTGCCAGCGAAATAGGTGGAGAACATATAGGAGAGAGCGTCGAAGCTGTCGATGGAGTAGGGTGAAAGGGTTGTGAACCATTCTTGGGACGTGTACAGGGGGACATGGGTGATGTAAACTTTGAGGTGTTCATCAGGGTCGGTTTCACCGGTATAGCGATCCAGTGTGAAGGGTTCCCACTGGGCAAGAAGGGGGGTGTTGGCGATAAAGTCGATGAAGGGATGACGACGTCTGGGCTGGTGGGGTGGGAGCAGATGGGGAGGGATGGGATGGTTGATCATAGTGGAGAAGGTGAAGGTAAAGTTGTGAGGGGGGATGTGGGTTGTCGGGAGGTATTGTGGGTTGTAAGGTGGAACATGTGTAGTGTGTAGGGTGGTGGGTATGTTGTAGGGGATCTGGGTGGTGGGGAGGGTAGCAGCAGGGGTAAGGGCTGCAATATGTCCTGGTTGAGTGGATGGGAAGTGAGTGGGATGGGTGGAGGGAATGGGTGTTTGTTGGGTGGTGGTGAAGGTGTGAGGGGTGGGGTTGTATTCGCTTTCCTCTTCTATGGGCTGGAAGGTCGGGGACCTTGCAGCCTCAAACGCCTCTTTGGCCTTTCCCTTCAGGGTGGGATCAGCTTCGATCTTTCGCCTAAGGTGAGAGTTCTCTTACCGCAGTGCCTCCATCTCGTCAGCGCTGCGTTTCTTCAGATCTGCTAGTTCTTGTTGCATCTTCGCCTGGCCGTCCAGGATGGCGGCTAGGTCAAGGGTGATGCTAGCAGGTCCTGAGGTACTAGCATCCGCCTGCTTGTTCACTCCAGCTCTGTTGCGGGTTGAAACCATCTTCGGAGAAAAATGGGTACTGAGGTGTTATCTCGTGCCCCACAGTGGGCGCCAATTGTTCCTACAGAGAACAAACAAGATAAGTTAGGCACAAGTGTCACCTTACCCATGTAGTCCGCTATCTCCTCAGTTGGCCTCTTCCCGGTTAATACGTGTCAGCTTGGACCCAGGAGGGGTTACCAGCAGAAGGGACTCCGAAGCTCAAGTGAGTCAAAGCTCTCAAAAGGTCAAATCAGGTGATTAATGGAGTAATGAATGCGTAACTTTAATTACTAGGGTCCACGTGTATTTATAGAGTATTAAATATGTCTGGTTATGCCATGGGCCGGGCCCTGGCTTGGGCTCTAGTTTGGGCTGTAAGTGGGCCTGGTCCTAACCCAGGCCCTTAGATTTGATTATTATGAGCTTATTGAACATAAGGGGGTTTTGGTAGGCGTATTAAGGTACTCGGCCTAAACTGACTACTTCCCTTGATAGTGTGTGTTGGTCATATGCTGTCTTAGGCAAGTTATTCTTCTGAATATTTATGTTATCGGTTCAGGCCGACTAGGCTTAGACCGGCTTAACCTAGGCCGGTTACCTGAATATTTTGGCGTATCGGTATGGTGATCATTTTACTATTATTTCGTTAAGTTGGCTTGGTGTGGTACACCAATCCTCCAACCTTGGCCGATATAGGTGTCGGTCAAGGGTGATATGTGTTGATATGTTGGCGAGGCCGGCTAGGTGTGGTACAAAATTTATACATCAAATTACTTCACCTAAATGTAAAAAATTAATTTGAGTATTAAGGTAAAGTGTACAAAGTAAAATAATTTAAGCATTTAGGTGGAGTGATTGGATGTATAAATTTTGTCTTCCAATTGTTTAAAAAGGTTTACTTTTTTTTAAAATTTCAATTTAATTCTTCTATTTACAATTTTGATTTAATTTATTTCTTCTATTTCAAATTTTGATTAAATTTAGACTCCCTATTTTTTAAAATGATCAAATTTTGTGTTCTCCAATTTAAGACCAAGTTAGTAATTAAGCTTAATTACAACTTATACATACATGTTAAAATAAATTTAGAATTTATACATAAAATCACTTAGCTAAATGTAAAAAATTTGAGTATTAAGGTAAAGTGTACAAAGTAAAATAATTTAAGCATTTAGGTGGAGTGATTTGATGTATAAATTATAAAAAAAAAATATTTTAACATGTATATATAACTTGTAATCAACAATGTTGAATCTAACAACAATTTCATCAAATTTCATGGACAAAGTACCTGCATGGATATCAATCTTGATTTAAGTTGTCTTTAAAAATGGTCTGCCTAAAATGATTAGGGCAAAATTTCGGAAAAATCCCTCTTCCATATAAAGAATTAAAAATCAACAAGAAAAATTAGTTCTCAAACCTGAACCAAGACATCCTTAGTGAAACCTACAAGGTAGGCAACACCCCTATATACAAATTGAATGACCACACCCGTAGGTTGCAATGGTCCAAAAGATAGAGAAATAAAGATAGAAAGAGGCATGACATTAATCGGAGCTCCCAAATCAAGCATGGCATTTTCAAATTTATTATTGCCTATGATGTACGGAATACAAAATGTACCTGAGTCTTTAAATTTCTAAGGAATTTGAGGGATAATGTCGCAAGAAAAACACGATGGAACAACGAACCAAAATAAAATTTCAAAAAATAGAGTTTAGAGTCGTCATCATAGTTTATTATGAAAAATTACGGAAAAACAAAAAATATAAGACAAGGTCTGCAAAAACCAGATTTTGGGTTTGTTAGATATAGTTTGATATTATTAAGATATTGTTAGATATTGATAACCACAATATCAAACAATATCTTCTAATTAATCTTTTTATTTTCAGTTACTCTTTTTACTTGTACCTCTCTCTATTATAAATAGATTACCCTATGTGTGGTTTATACACAAGGGAGATTAATCTCAATCCCTATCTTCTTTATTCTCAACATGGTATCTAGAGCTTAAGGTTTTTTTTTTCCGCTACCGCTGCCTCCGTCTCTGCCGCCACCGTCGCTGCTGCCACCGGAGCCGCCGGCGCCGCCGCCGGAGTCGTCGCCGGAGCCGCTGTCGGAGCCGCCGCCAAGGCCACTGCCGAAGTCGCCACCACCGTTGTCGTCGCCGGAGTGTTGGTTCCGACCGACGACCATACAGTTTTGATCATCCCTCACGCGCCATTCGAAGCCGCGTGTCTTCCAGTTCCTCTATGGCGTCTTCCGCTGCCTCTTTCAGTTCTGAACTCTCTTCTGTTTCATCCGATATACTATTTATGTACAACAAATTTCTCAAATGGTATAAAGATCAACAGTTTTCTAGTTCCACTGCATCTGTTGCTCACACAGGTACATCTTTTGTTGGTCTGACTCAATCTTCTTTTCCTGGTCCTTGGGTTTTTGATTTAGGAGCCACTGATCATATTACTGGTAACAAATCTTTGTTCTCTTCTTTATCCTCTACTAATCCTTTACCTTCTGTTACACTGGCTGATGGTTCTAGAGTCTCATCTCATGGTGTTGGCACTGTTAAA
>Ga0214544_1002818_pt1 | contig 36357 bp, 28 predicted proteins | sample CNSS3metaG_FD_160074 | JGI IMG/M metagenome (GOLD analysis project Ga0214544, IMG submission 160074) | Root nodule microbial communities from cowpea collected in UCLA plant growth center, Los Angeles, California, USA - CNSS3 | ecosystem: Host-associated > Plants > Roots > Nodule | place: USA...
CTTCCACCATGGCTAGAGTCCTCGGAAGAGGACCTCCTCCTTCTCCTCTCATCTTCCCTAAGCTCAAGTCTTTGGATGTGCTCTTGTAGGAAGATCTCACTTTGCCTCCTATCCGCCCTCAATTGGTTAAAAGTTTCTCTCCTACTCACTTCCATCTCACGTAAGATGTTGGCAAGGGTCATTTGTTCACTTTCTTGGGCCATAGGAGTCACCATGGAAGGGGAATAAGGTGAGGCCGACTCCTCCTCCTCTTCTACCTCCAATATTGGATCCATATTCATGTTCCTACACCAAAACTCACCAAAAATCCGAGAGCTCCCCGAAGCCAAACAAGCCAACAAACAAAGGTTAGCACAAGAAAAACACCATATTCAAGATAACTTAGGCTCTAAATACCAAATGATGAAGGATTATCTTGTTTTCTTTTAGACTTATGAATATGGTGAAGTTGTTTAAGAAAGCTTTTTGAAAATTTCCACTAGACATTAAAATAGCATGCTATCTAGATGTGAAGGTTCATTTCTCAAGCTCATGAAAGGAAGAAGAGAGTTGGATTCAAGTTAACACACACACACACACGAATTCAACAATACTTAAAGAACAAATGAAAGAAGAAGCATTAAAAATGGAAAGCATAGAAGATGAAGCATGGAAGAAGCACGCCACTCATAGGGGGGGATCTAAGCCAACCTAGCCCTACAGATGAGTGGTGGTGCCGCCACTTACAAGCAAGATAAGGCAAAGGTGAGTTCACTTCTAGGAAAGAAAGCTCACGAAAAAAACAATGGTTGAAACACAATAGTTTAGCAATAAAATGATCAACCCTTTTACAAGACAAGGAGCACCCTTTAAATAGGAGTTCATAGAGGTCCTTTAGCAAATACGAAAACATGGAATGGACTAACAAGCAAACCCTAGAAACCTAAACCATGTGAATTCTCGGCCAAGTGATGGATCATGATTGGTGGATGCATTCCCATGGGGATTCTAGGCCAAAAGAGGAAGGAGACCAAGTAGCCTTCAAAGGAATAAACCAAAAAGGCAAAAGGAGACAAGGTACACGTCTACTTTTGCTTTTGTTTTATGCTTTTTGCTTTCTTCTCTTCCACATCATCCAAGTGCTCCAATCATCATGTGCCACCTAGCCATGCTTTACTTCTTCTTAATTACCTACAAAAACAAGACAAATAAGGATTAACATGTTGGTTTAAGTTAATCTAATCTTGGTCAAAAGGTCAACTTGGGTCAAAGTCAACAAGTCAACCAAAATAAGTCAACTCTAAACCAACTTAGGGAATTCAAACTAAAGAAATGCAAAACAAAGATAAAGATGATGGAATAGAAGACTCCCCTCTAGACATGCTTCTAGTGATCCTTCTTGAGGGAGCTTCTAAGGAGGTGGTGGTGGTGGTCACGCCTTCATCAGTTTTAGGCCTTTTGCTACTCTCACCACAAGAGTCAGTCCACTCTAAGTGAGACTAACTGACTCCTTAGAGTGTCAGGATGAAATCCTTACCTTGAATCCTTAGCAAATTATATAGATGGGGCACCACCATGGACACCCACTAACAGGGGCCATGGGATTACGTCCTGACCACTGAAGCACGACCCTGAAATTTCACCTAGAGATTTTAAGGAATTACGCACTAACACAGACCAAGCATACTCAATCAACAAAGTAATAATTATCATGCACAAAAACCTCATGCCAACCTTTATATCCAATTCCTCATTCCCATTCCATGTTGAATTCCATTTCCAACTCATCCATCTCTAATCATGAATATAAAGTTTCACCTCATGCCAATACTGTGTCACTTTAATATCAACCATCTCATTACAATCACATCAATCCAGTTCATAGTCACAAATTTTGTCATACATTTCACATGCCTCATGCAATAAATGGAATATATTATAAATTGAACAACTCACAACAACAAGGCGAAGAAAACAACATTGCCTGTAGTGGACCTCGCTTAAGCCAGAAGCTATCGCTCAGGCGAGAGGGGTTCCCTCGCTCAAGCTACAGGCTCTTGCTTGGGCGAGACCGCGTCAGAGACCTTAGGAGATTCTCGCACACTTGCTTAGGCGAGCCCTCCCTTGCTTGAGCGAGACAACCCCTCGCCCAAAGATGAAGATCCTCGTCCGGGCTAAACTACAGCGACATCCTAAGGCTTTCACACCTTCTCGCTTAGGCGAGCATCTCTCGCTTGAGCGAGACAATGGCTCGCTCAAAACAAGAGCACTCCGCTTGAGCGAGAGTTCGTGAGCGTCACCCTGGTCTGCCCCTGTTAGTCTCGCCTGGGCGAGTCGGTCTCGCTTGGGCGAGAACAACAAATCTCGCCATTGTTTTCCTGCAACAGTCTCATTTTCACAACCAATACAACCACACATGGCAATCCATACATTCACAGCAACGTATAGTCCACACAACATCAAGTAACTTCTAAAAACAGACTAAAATAGACTAAAACTCATAACTTTAGCTTCCCTTACCTAGAAATAAGCTAGTAAACTATCCCGACACGACCTCGACACCGAACGAAAGAGCGTAGCAGCTCTAGGAACAAAAATAAGTAGCTGGAAAGGAAACAAAGAGACAGAGCAGAACGGGTCATTGAGATGAGCCTCAAGGGAACACCAAAATAAAGCTAGAGGAAGACTACTACGAGCTCAGAAGCAACTTACATGGAATGGAAGAGCCGGAGTTCGCTTGGAGAGAGTTGACGGCTAACCCTAACAGAGCTCTGAAAGGAAGAAAGGTAGCGTTTAGGATCTGTTTGCAAGAGTGAGGCTGAATGGGAAACCCTAACAACTTTAGGGCTTTAGCACCTTATGGGTCAGCCTTTAGGCCCAACAGATTAAGGCCAACCGTTAAACATTAGGGCAGAGAAATAAAATTGGGCATTATAGGTTTCCCTAATATTAGTTTATCAATCAAATGTGAAAGAAATATATATTGAGTTTCAATAATTAAGAATTGAAATAAGACAATGATGATGTTTGATCAAATTTTGGATTGGAGTTATAATTATTTAATTAGCTTTTTGTAAAACTTTGAAAATAATTTTGTTCTGTTACACCTAGTTTAACCATTAAATTTAAAAATTAAAAACATATGTGCTCATTAATATAAGTGGACAAATCACACAAGACAAAATTAAGAGGAATTACAAAATAGAAACTATACGTGCATTTCTTTTAAAAAATTATTACATTTTCATACCCATTCTTCTTTTCCTTAATATCTTGTTGTTTACTTTTTATAATTCTATTTGTCACATATCAATCTCTCTCCCTCTCTCCCTTTCTCTCTCCCCCCTTTCTCTCTCTCCCTCTCCCTCTCTCTCTCTCTCTCCCTCTCCCTCTCTCTCTCTCTCTCCAAAATAAACACACTCTAATATTATTGATGGATCTTCCAAAGAGTGATAAACTAAAGAAATACAACATCAAATAGACCTAAGTCAAAATATATAAGAAATTTTGACACCATATATAACCTAAAACTTTAATATAATAAATTTATAGATTTATACCTTATATGATATTCAACTCTTTTATCTCTGTCTAGTATGAAACTTAAATAAACACTTGAATTTTCAACTCCCTCTCTTTCTCTCTCACCTAAATCTTCTTTTTCTCCCATAAAGTCAATTAACGTCTCCATTGAACTTTTTTTATCTTCTTGAATATATATATATATATATATATATATATATATATATATATATATATATATATATATATATATATATATATATATCTTCTGTGAAAAGAGACATATATTTTCTCAATTTCAATGATCACAAAGTAAGTAATTAACTAATTACCAATTTACCATATTCCAAGTACAAATTTAATGGGATTTCTTGGTATTTACTACCACCAATACTCACCGAAATAAATCCCACTTCCTAAGAGATAATTGATATTTGTGAAAGCTGAAAACTAACAATCCTAGTAAGGAAGAAAGTGGAGGGATCGAATCAACAACCAACTTGAATTAGTGTGATGTACGACAAGGCACTTGGAAGTTGAAGTATCTTATCCTTGAATTCTAAAACAATGAACCTTAGAACTCTTGTCTCTTGTCCCATGCATGAGCCAGGTGGCCATGCCCGACCACTTTTCTCTTCTCATCCGTTGCTTGCTCCATCATACTAAAGTGAACAAAGAATGGAACAGTCCATGGGCACAAAAACCAAATTAAGGTGAGACCAATAAAGTGGTCCCATACAACCACATTATTATTTTAAAGATGCCTCCCTAAGTCATAATACACTACAGTGTCTGGAGCACATGCAACCTGCATGCATGCTGTTGCAATCAAACATGCATTATTATTTGTAGAATCTATCTCTAAATGACCAATCAAACCCTATAAAGGTTTTTAGTCACTGCTGTGTGAAGTACATGGGGCATGCCACATGCACAAGGTACCTAAAATTTAGAAAATGTTCCATATCTTTGAGAACATATTCCAAACATGTACCTTCAACAAACCTTATATCAGCCCTAAACAATTCAATTTCTTGAATATATAAAAATGGCTGTAAGAATATCACTTTTGCCTAAATTATTTGAGGACCGTTATATGTTCTAAGTTTAAACGAATAACTTCACTTGTATAACTAAAGGCCTACATAACCTTATCACAAGACTTGAATGAGTAAACTACTACTTTACACTTTTATATGTACGTTCTCGATAACCTTATTGCATAATTTATACTTTTAATCTCTATTGGTAAAACTGTAAAACACTATAAATATCTTTAATAAAATGTGGATTTCTTTTACCGACTTATAGAAGTGTATATATATGAATTTATATTAATCCTATTCCAAGTGATTAAGAGTTTGATAATTAATTCCTCTTACGTGTACATTAAATTGTACAATTATATGGCATTAATTTCAATTGCATATTTTATAATATTTTATTATGATGATTATATAATTTTGTTTACATGAAGTTCATAACATTATCAAAAAGTAATGGTTTTACTTGCATTAGTTGGGAAATTAGAAATAAAGTCGCAAACAAAAAATGTATGAGGAGAAATAACCGGTAAAAATAATTACGATTTCATGACAGAAAATATATATGTGCAGGGAATTTACCTATAAAAACAATTTTCAAAGAGAATCTAACATGTATGAATACAATATCTTCAACTATCAAAATCATCTTCATGTCACAATGAGGGTTATTCAGTATGAGCTTGCTAAGTCATAAATTTAACTAAGTTCAATTGTTATAACAAATAACAAACACATGCAAAAATTACTATATTATTGTAAACAAAATCCAACATCTTGTATATTAAATAGTTTTACACCAACAATCCACAAACAAAGAATAAACACACAAAATTTTCAAAATTACTATCCAATATTTACATTTGAAACAAGATCATAAATATTAAGTTTTGCTCATCTCTAAGCAGCAATCATTCCACAATAAAAAACAAAAATATTAAGTCGCTCCTAGTGAATTGATTCTACCATCGAAGGCTACTTACAAATAAAAATGAGATCGCTACACATGAAATTGTAATCAATTTGGATTTTTTGATGCAATACTCTAATAAGCAAGTGATGGGACTGGAAGGGAAATCTAATATATTAGAAGGTTAAGTGAATATAGAAGAACAAAACACAAAGAGCATATACAAGAATTAAGTCAAAGAAAACTATTAAAAAAATGTTAGAAAAAAAAAGATATAAGAAATATATGTTTTTACGGAAACATAACTTTTTTATTTAAAAATGTGATGGAATTAAATATTTCTTTTAAATTTGTTTTTATAATATTTTATTCGAATATTCTCAGAATATTCTTTGAATATTCTAAATTATTTTCTAAAATGAATATTTAGTTTAGAATACTTATAATATGTTAGAAGTCAGGAACCCAATACTTATTTTTCTATTGTTTTACGAATATACTTTTTTTTTTATTTCTTGCAATAACATTATATGAAATTAGATATTTTTAGTTGAGATATTTATCTTGGAGAGTTTTCAAGTATAAATTAATCAAGAAATTGACATTTTATTCCATTATTATTCCTTTTCATGTTATTCAAATTTTACCTTTTTTCTTTCTTATTTTCTTTTTCCTTCGCTTGCGACACTTAGAGCTAATTCATGGTTTTGTTTAAGTCTTTGGATTGAATTCTTTTAAGAGTTCATAGATTTTTCACTTTCTATAAACGACTACATCGTTAGGTTTTCCTTGACCATCTCAACACATGTCTCCTAAATGATGTATTTTCGTCTCCTAATTTTATAGTATTAAATGTCACTTTTCATGTAATTTTTTTACAGGTTGACTATGAATAAATTTAGATTTTTGAATTGAAATTGCAATTTAAAATTTATTTAATTCATCTTCTTAATACAAGACTTTCAATTTTGTTTTTACTTAATTGAAACAAATACCGGTGGTTAAGTTTCAAATAATACTTGAGTTGTTACTTAAGAGTGAAAAAATGTTAAATAACATTTGGGTTGTTTAATCAAGAGTGGTTAAGGTTTACACGATACTCGGGTTAGATATAAGTGGATGAATTCCCAAAATATTTGGATTGTTTAGCCAGACGTGAGTAAGGAACAAAGAATACTCAAGTTGCATCTTTACAATATTATTTTGCTCAGTGAAACTCAATTAGTTGAACAAGAATTCAATGTCATTTTCTTTCACATGTGAATAAATAATATAAAAATAACAAGAATAAGTCTTTTTTTTATTGAACTAGTTGATAAGTGTCTAGTTTACTTATACTTGCATATCATTTAGACACTTGTCTTGTAAGAATTCGATGTAGATCTTAGTGAAACAACCCTATTTTGCCTTAAATTATGAAATAAGGAGTAGAGAGGTTAAAACATATGGAAATTGACATGTTTTTGGCAAGTTGATTTAATGAAATCAAGAAGATGGTGTTGAACCCTAGTTGAAGCTGAGCATCCTAAGGCAGTTTGTTGAAGATTTAAATATGATTCATGCAACTAAGGAACGACATTGGGACTGAGCCACAATTAAAGAAACCTTCACTAAAAGAAACTTCAAGCTCCAAAATTGGCACCTAAGCCTCAAAGAAAACCCACTTGAAAAAGAAAGCTCCCTTCCTGATCACCAAGCCAAAAGCTCAAGAACGGAGCACTACAACAAAAATGACACTAGGCAATAGTGAAAAACTGCGGCCTAAAGCTAAAAAATTGTTGCCTAAACTTTAAGCAATGAATTTGATGTCGTTGCGTAGGTGGTTGTGGCCTATACTATAGACAACGATTTTTTTCATTTAGGCGAAAAAATTGTAAAATAGTTTTCTATTATGTAACATCCCATTTAACAGTCTAAACCATCAAACCAAACATTTCATATTTGATAATTCATAGCATAGTACTTAAGCATATAAATACCATATTACAGGCATTCCACAAAGTCAGATAAACTGAAATACAATTTTATATACAAAACGGCCTAAGAGTTTTAAAAAAAAAAACCACAATTCTAAACATTAACCATCTATGTACAACTACTCAACAACATCTCCTCTACCTCCTTGTACTGACACCAACTGTAGAATCTTCAATTGCTCACACCAATAAAGTGATCATTACAAAAGGAAAATAATTATCTCAATTCATAATATAATAGCATAAATCATACGCAAAAATCAGTTATTCATATAAAATTATATAAAACTAAGACTCAATTAATCCAGATACATGCAAAGAGGTTGGATCCAAGCAGTTGTGCACTTGTAGTGGCATATCATGCTTTCTAGAGCGACAGATAAAGAGTAAGACTCAACCACGTACAAGGTTAGTCCGTTAACACCTTTGGTCAAGGTAAAACCCTTAGGCTAGAACTTCCTGCTCCTCTCACCACATACTTCATTCCTCTCTATTTGAGAATTTGAATGGTTATTAGAGCGTCAGGATAACTGCCAAGACAATCCTTAATTCAATGCATACACTACCACAAGTTATAACTAATTCTCCTTGAATTAGTATTAACACATCTCAATCTTATATTAGGTACTAATCATTCATACAAAATTGCAAAAATTTCGCAATTTAAAACCAAGCAAAATTCGAAGCAGGTACATATACACTCGCTCAATGAACACATCATCTCACTAGGCGAATAGTACATTTTCGCCTAGTGAAGAGTACATTTTCGCCTAGCGAATCTAGAGGAAAATTATTCAATTTAATCGCCCGACGAGTATAGGCTCGCCCATCGACTTTCAAATCAGTGAGCCACTGCCTTGAAACTCACCCAATGAGTAAATATTTGCCCAGCGAGTCTACATAATTCTGCAGAATGTAAAATTCAACATTTCAATAGCATTTTAAAACTTTCCTCAAGACACCTAGGATACAGTTCACACTCGAGTTTATGTCAAACAGTTATACCAATTAACTTTAATTACAATAATAAATATCAACATCTTCGCAAAGATCATTTAGAATTAGATTCATTAACTTTCACACATCAAGTACTAATTTTTCATCTCCAAAAACACAATCAATCACAGTACAATTACTAAGTTTACAATTGTAACATGATCATAAATTAAAACAATAAAATTAGCTTTCCTTACCTAAGATACTATGCAGACAGATCAAAGAAGTATCAAAACTCTTTAGAAACCTAATAGAGTTGCCAACTTAACCTAGGAACAAGAAGAACATGATCAGAGAACATCATTAGAACCACTGATGAATGGAAAAACACGAAGGAAGCTTAGAGAACACATGCGATTTCAAATTCTCCGCGTGCATAGGAATCTAAACTAAACCGGAGAAAAGAACAAAAAATCAACTTACTTTGTTTGAGAAATTGAACGAGCATAAACAAAGAGCTCACCTTAGAGTCCCCCTAGTGGTGTCTGATCATCAAATAGATGAATATAGACGTGAGAATTTTAGAGAGAAGGCAGAAAGTGCTAAAGGAACATTTTTTAGAGAGATTAAGTGTTTATAACTAATGAAACTTGTTTTTTGATTTTCTATTTATACTTAAGCAATTTAATAATAAAATAATCAAGTTTTATTATTTTTAAACACTTATCCATTCTAAACTACCATTTTCTAGGTTCTGACATATTATGCAACAGTGCAGAAACTATTGCCTAAGATATCATAATAGGCAACATTTTGACAGCACCTTAATGCAACCATTTTTTTGTGTTGTTATTCTTTTAAGTCACTTTTATAAAAGTGTGGTCATATGTTTTAGATAACACATTTTTAAATATGGAAATATAAAAGTACAATCAATTAAATTGTTTTTAAATATCATTTTCAATTTTGCTTATAAATTTAAGTGATCATATTTTAAATGATAATTTGATTTTAAAGATAGATATATTAATTAAAATAAATATATTCTATTAAAATAGTAGAAATAAAATAAAATAAATAAAATTGAATCTTTTAAATAAAACACTTTTAATGTATAATAAAAATATTTGATATAACAATGTGTCAACTAAAAGGCCCTAAAAAACTAAGTCATTCCTCTTTTTTTTTTTTAACTGAAATAGTTGCATCTTTCAATTCTCACATGCAAGTGGACAAGGAAACTCTAATACATGTGTGGCCTCAACTTTCCAGACATATCTTCAACAATTTTCTTTGCTTTAATTGATGCACCAAGCAAGCCATGCTATATGAATCCCACAACATAGAATCCATTTTCGCCATTCCATCCATTTGGAAATGGCTTCAAGGGGAACCCATCTTTCTCACTAAACATGTCATTTCCCCTTTTAACAATAAATTTCAACCTATATCAACATATATTCCATTGATATTGTAAAGTTTGCAATAAAGAAGTAAAGGAAACTCAAAAGGATACATGAATGTTAAAATTAAAACTCAAATGGATCCCGATAAGAAATATAAACTCTCCAAAATAATTGAACCAAATATGTGGATTTAGAAGAAGGCTAACAAAAAAAACTCTAGGTCCAACAAGGAGCTATATATGTCGATTAAATTATAATTCCATAAAACATGGTCATATATGTAAACTAAGCCCATATACAAGAGTTTAGCTTGTATAAGTTTGAGAATGTTTAGTTTATAACTAGAAGCTTGTTAATAAAATAAAAAAGGCAAACAAAGGAAGAATGCAATTGCAAGCAAGATGTGGCAAAAAAGAGAGAATGAAGCAAAACCTAAACATATTTGATTTTATGTTGAGTGAAGAAGACTTGGAGAGGATTAGTTAGGTTCCACAACGCAGGCAATACCTTGTGAAGGAAGTCATCATCAATAATTGCACTATTTAGTTTCCTAAACGAGCAAATCAAATCTTTAATGTCATTGACAGAAACAGTCAACGGATAAACGACATCTAAGAGTTAGGCTATAAGAAAACATACATGTATATAGCCACAAAGGTTTGACATAAGACATGTTGCCAAAATTATGGTCTATCACCTACAAGTTTTGGATTTGGAATGAGAATGTTGTGACAACGTAACAACTAACGCCTCAAATGGAATCCTGCTTACTATATAAGGTATATGTTAGTTTAGTCTATCAAAAATTGGCATTCTGAAAACAACAACACAAGCAATGGTCAGATTGATAATGATAGTGCACTCATGGTTCATGTCATAAATAATCGAAGAAATAATGCATGAAAGAAGTTTTTCTACTTACAAGATGTTTTTGAATCAAGAATGGTTGATAGTTATATCTTAGTCTTTGGTCTTGCTTTCTTCAAGCAAAAGTAGCTCATAGAGATGATTACATTAAAGCTTCCTAAAACCAAATAAAAAAACCACGTGGATATTACGTAAATGTTAGGTATCATATTCATTAGTTATAACCCATAACATAGTAAAAAAAATTAACAATTCCAAAACACAAGTAAATAACGCATCACATGGCATAAACTTAAACATCACATTGTAGTCATAAGGATCCAACATTTGATCCTTGTCTTTAACTCTCTACACTTCAAAATTGTGAACAAGGTAACATAATGAAAGGTTAGTAGGTGGTTGTGTTGCTAGGTAGCCCTCAATTTATAGACTTTCAAAATTGGACTGAGGCTAAAATTTGGATTTGATTTTGTACTTGAATAGTTATAATAAATAATCCTTGATATATATCTTTTAATCTTCGAAGATTTCATACCTTTGATATATTCTTCAAATCTTATGATTTGTAATTGAAGTAACCAACTTTGTGGATAACTGATACTATTGATAATCTTGGATTAATCAATATTCCACTTATTTTGTTGATAATCTTTCCAAATCTATGTGATTTCCATTTATTTGCAAAATATATCCCCATCATTTATCTTTTCCACTTTTATTGAATAAAACCTGAAATATCAAATAAAATCTAAAATTAAAACAAAAACTAATAAAGAAAAATAAAATTAAAATACCCTAAACTTAATTTTTTTTATTTTGAAAACTCTTATCAACTAATCAAAACATTTTAAAAGTAATTGACTTTTCAATCCTAATTGTGCCACTTCAAAAAATCCTTGTAGCTAAAAGTTGACAAAATAGTATGATTTTCATGCATCCACTTCAATCCTTAATCATAAGAAGATTTAATAACCAGACTATTGAAATACTCACAACAATTCAGTGGTTCACTCAGCACACATGTCTATAGTAATAATGATAGTCACTCATACTCAATATGTTATAAAACCACTTCATAAACTTTTGTCCATCATCTCAATTATAAAATTCACATCATTGGTACAATCAAAAGGTCTTTCATATGCTTGTAATGAGGCTGAAGTAGAAAAAAATACGTTAAATTACTCTTTTGGTCCTTGTATTTGTCAAGTAGTGTCAATTTAGTCCTCCAATTTTTCATTATCTTAATTTGGTCATTGTTTTTGTAAAAATGATTTAATCACTAATTTTGTAGTTCTAGAATATGGATTTTCAATTTCCATTCTCTCATCAGCTTTGATCTCATTAATGACCCATAGATTTGGCAATTTTTTCTTCATTTTTGTAGAAAGAAATTTCCACTTAAATTTCCTTAATATAACTGGATGGCTTAGTTTGAGTTCGTTCCTTTCCATCAAAGTATGGTCATTAACTAGAACTTCTTGTTGGCAAAAAGAAGAAGATGGACATCTTCCTTCAATAAGGAGTTTTGATGATGATGATGATGACTTATGAAGGAGTATGGAAGAATTAATGATGATCCATGGAAAAATGTTGAAGACTTAAAAGAATGCTTTGATTCAAGAGATACATTGAAGACTTATGGGTTTAGTTATTAAGGTATTGTAATATGTGTATATTATTTAAAATAGTTAAATTAGTATGTCAAGAGTCCAAAAGGCAAAACCCAAGCAGTTGAGCACCAAGACAACTTTATTTATTTGCAAAGCTCACTAGAATAATCGATTATTCTTAGTGATAATCGATTATCTCAATTAAAACTGATTTTTTAGAAAAGCCTCTGTGATAATCGATTATCATTGTTGATAATCAATTATCACCTACTAATAATAGATTATCCTGGTCGATAATAGATTATCACAACGAGAAAAATTTTTTCAGAAAAGTTTTTGTGATAATCGATTATCACTTATGATAATTGATTATCTATGGCAGTTGTGACTTAACTTTTCATATTCTTAACCTAATTTCTAAATAGGCTTCTAAAATAAAGAGGCAAGCTTTCATTTGGAGAATACAAAAGTTAGAGAAGTCAGAGTACTTGAGAACTCTCCATGGAAAGGCTTTGAAAAATCTAATGTGGGTGTTAGGTGAAAAATGGCAAGTGCACCGGTCGCACGTAGCAAGTAATAAGTATCGTTCTCTCCATAAGGACTTGTGCAACACATGGCAACTCTCACAATTCACAATCAAATAGATAACAAAGCTCACAAAAACATAAAGAAACTATTTTTGGTATTTTATCAAACAGTTGGTGTGCAACAAAAATTTAACATAGATTATATACAATTGTCAAGACTAGATTTCATTCACTTTATTCTCATGCATTCACAAACATCTCAATTCCAATTTCATGCAAAAATCAACTCACAAAAAATACTCAAATCCTATTCCTAGCAACTTTGAGTCTATGATAACTCATCAAGTTCCAATTCCTTGAATCCTCAACAAGTCAAATCATGCATTAAGTTCAAGAGTCTTAAGATTACTAATGAATCATGTTCTATCCCTAGGTACAAGCTCCATTAGGCATTCAATTTCAGTTCTAGATTCAAAAGACATTTTCCAACACCTCAAGAACAACAAATCATGCATGATTGGTCAAAGCAAAGCAAGCATTAAGCATGGATATCAAATGCTAACATAGAAATGGAAAAGCATATGGATTAACATCACAAAATACACAATAATTAAGTTCATTACATCTAATCTCAACAAATAGGTTTACCTCTCCATGGTGGAGAACCTAGGTTTTACAAATTAGAGAGATAGGGAAGAGATGGAAAACAAAGAGAAGATGCAAGCCTTCTCCCAAGGTTCTTAGCAGCTGCTTCATGCTCCAATTGTGCATCCCTTTCGCATCAACACCTCCAATTCGTAACCCATCTTCCTCTCCAACCCCAAAAGGGGGAAAAACCACCATGAATGGAGGAGAAGACCCAAGGAGAAGTGGGAGAGCTTCCCAACACCCCTAGCAACCTCCAAGAGGCTCTCCAAGCACCCAAAGTGTTTCTGTATTGTGCAAAATGAGGAATGGTCCTAACCCTCATGAGAAAGAAGATTAAAAACCCATTTTTTAACATGTCAACGAGCCACTGCTCAACCTTGTCTCAACAATGCTCAATGCCAGATTTCGTGAACTAAATGGTGCTCAGCCCCACTCTCCACCGCTCAGCCTTGTGGCGCTCAGCCCCAGTTCGCCACCGCTAAGCCTTGGGCAGTTTGACAATATTATGTATATGAAGCATTGAACGTGATTCTAGTGTCGCCCAACGTGGGTATTTGCTTCAAAATCAATCTTTTCTTGTCCAATCATGCTCCTTGAGTTCTTGCTTGTTTTCTTCCACCACAAATGATTCCTATTAACTCACTTAACACACTTTAAAGAGAGATTAGAGGCAAAACAAGAATAAAACAACTAAAACACAAAACAATACAAAACACACTAAACTTAAGGATATAACAAGATAAAAGCTAGGAAAGAGTTGATTTATTCATTACAATAAACACACAAAAAAGGTAAAAATGGACATTATCAGTGGGTAGAGCGATAAATTTCATCAAGTGGGATCTTGAGTGATTGAGTGTTGCTGCTGTCGCTAGGAGAAGCCAATCATCCATTGTGTGATTCAAGAAAGGTGTTTTCATCCCTTGTGGATTTCAAGAGAGGTGTCTTCTAAACCTAATCATTATGATCATTGATTATAAGTTTGGTTTATTTTAGTGATTGAGTTAATCTCATTTTTGAGAGATTAACAATTGGACGTAGGGTCTTTTGATATGGACCAGTATAAATACTTCGTGCAATTTTCTCTTCCCTACTCTCTTTATTTTATTGTGTTTATCAAAATAAAGAAAAGAATTTTAATTGAAATTTTATATTCAAAAGGGGAAAATTTTAAAAATACAATTTTTATTAAGAACCGAATTCACCATCCCTCTTGGTTTTTGTCGAAACGCTAATTATTTTGCTGCTTAATTTACAACACTTCTTTATTCTTATCCGGAGAAGTATCATTTTCTTCTTCCTTTAGTTATTGTGAAGAAAAGCAATTGGAACAATTTTTCAGTAACTTTGAAACTTTTTCTGGCTTACTTGTAACAAACAAGACTTCCTTAGCATCATTAATATCCTTTGGTTCCAGGTTGTGTATTCCATTGGACATATTGAAGTTTCCCTCCTCCTTTTGATATTTGATTTTGAGCTTGCTACCATCGACGTATATGATAACTTTGGCGATTTTCATGAATGGTCTTCCAAGGATTAGAGGAACCTCAATATGTTCCTTCATATCAAGTATGACGAAATCCACTTGAAAAGTGAACTTGTCCACTTGCACCAGTACATCCTCAACAACTCCACATGGGCACTTTATTGATCGACCAACTAGTTATATAGTCACACTACAACAAAAATCGTTTTAGGCAACAACACATAATTGTGAGTTAAACCACAAAAACTATGGCCTAAAGTTTAGACAACAACTTTTTAGGCATAGTCTAGGTGAGCGTACTTGTAGGTAATAGACCACAATATTTAGTATGACACAAATTTTAAAATCGTTGCTTAAAATTCTCATAAAAGGCAACATTTTTTATGTACATGTTTTTCAAAACTTTACATTTTCAACACTATGAGCTATTGGCGTTTTCAGTGTAAAATAAAATAGAGGGAAGAAATTCATATTTTTGCATTTTTGGAACTAAGTTTTGCATTTTCAGTCAAAAAAACAAGGAGGGAATATTTCTAATCTAAAAGCTTTAATTTATAGTGTATTTTAGACCATAATTTTATGGATTAGCCCACACTTTTCATAAGCAACATTTATATATATGTTGCTTAAGATAGTTTTTAAGCCACGTCTAAAAAAATGTAGCCTTTACTATGTTTAAACCACATTTTAATACACGTGGTCTAAAGTCTTTTCTAAAGTAATTTTTGTTGTAGTGTCATCCTTGTTGGCTTAACTTCAAGGCCCTTAATTTTCTTGGGCATAGATAGGGGCATCAAATTAATGCTAGCTCCCAAGTAAGACAATGCCATCCTAATAGCCAAATTTTCAATTGTGCAAGGAATATTAAAGCTACCAAGGTCTTTGAATTTCGAGGTAAAGTTTGTTGCATGATCGCACTGTAGGTTCCTTGGATGTTAATGTTGTCTTCCTCAATGTACTTTCTCTTCTTTCTAAGTGAATCTTTTAAAAATTTGACGTATGTCGACATCTATTTTATTGCTTTGGAGAAAGGAATTTTTATTTCCAATTGTTTGAAGATCTCCATGAACCGAGCAACCTGCTTCTCCTTATCTTTCTTGGAGGGTACTAGAGGAAGGACTTTCTTTACCTTTTCTTCTTTTCTTCTCTCAATTTCTCCTCCTCTCTTTCATTTTATATATTTTTTCTTTCCACTATGATTCTTTTCCTCTTTTCTTTCTCTTTTTCCTCATACACATTCCCACTCTGCGTTATGATAGCATTACAATGCTCTTTTGGGGTTTACCTCTGTATTGGCCATATTTTTTCTCAAATTTCTTCTCTACCTTATTCACCAATTGACCCAGTTGTATTTCTAGATTACATATAGAGGCTTAAGTGCTCTTATGATTTGAAAGAGACACTTGCATAAATTGCTAAAGGGTCTCCTCTACTTTTGTTTGCATCTCGTGCAAGGAGGGTTATGGTTGTTGCCGGTTGGATGGTCTAACTTGTCCCATTCTAGGATAAGACTTCCATCCTTGACTTCCTCTTGTGACTGATATAAGACCCGAGAAATATAATTAATTAAAAATGCAAGTAGTGGGAGCCTTTATGGCAATTAATGCTAGCTTGCATGACATGGAATAGTACTAGCTGAAGTGGTTGAAAGTACTTGGTTATTTGAGAGGACTTGGGTACGAGTCTTGTGTATGATAATTATGTGTATTTTTAATTGTTTATTATTTTAATAATAAGTTGTTTGATCATGATGAGTGATAATATAATCCTAGATTTATAGGAATTATCACAAAACATGAATGGGTTGAATGGTTGAGTAATTGTCTTGATAATTGAGTTGTTATGGGTTCGAACCTTGGCTAGCACAATTTAGCCTTGACTTGTTTGTGTTTTATTATATATATTTTTTGGGTTCTGCTAGGTTAGGGGAAACCTAGAACACTAGTAGCCGTTACAGAAACCAAAGAGGTATGGAATAATCAGTTAGAGTGCAATGAATTAACTTGTTAATGGTGTAAATTAATAGTTTCGTTTTTGGTGAGTAAAGGACAATTATCAGGCTAATAATTGTGAGAGGAAAAAGAGTTAGGAGTGTGGAAGAGTGCAATTTCGTGTGGATTGTTGGGGAGAGTTCTGGAGGGCACAAGAACATGAGAAAGAGGAGTGTAGAGAGACTTTTCTGCAAAGGTTAGAGAAAGACTTAGAGCTAGATCAATTGTGGTGCAAGAAAGAGTCTAGGATTTCCAATTGCAGCAAGGTATACAAGGTTAGGGGAGTTGTCCTTTGTGTTTAACTTTATTTGTATATGATTCTGTGTTGTATGACAATTGTATGATGCCTTTGTTCTTGTCAAACTCCTAAGTGGTGCGCGTTTCTGGAAATTTTCTAGAAACCGCCTGACGGTCATGAAGATCTGCCAGGCGACGCTTGTGCCTGAACCCAATTTTCTGGGTTTCTAATGAACCGCCTGGAGGATGCGTTATACCCGCCAGGCGACAGAAATTGTGATGGTTTGGGGGATTACTACGAAGCTTAAATTAACTATAAAAAATACAATGGGTAGAAATTTGATGTGATTGAGTCCATGGAATTAAGCTTTATATGAAATTGGTATGATTTGATGATAATTATGGGATTAGTGTTCTTGTGGGGTTTGGGGATGAGTAAGCATGATATTTCCTGATGATTATGATATGTTTCATGTAAATAATTCTAAATTAAATAAGCATGAACTCTCTATGATGTCGGAACATTAAAAATTATGTCAAAATGCGTGCTGGAATTGTTTATTTGGGGTTTTAGGATTTACATAGGTGCAGAACAATCTGAGATTTTTCAAGAATTATATGCATCGCCTGGCGGCGCATGAACTATGTTAGAATAACCAAGGTTCTGGGTTTCTATTAAGAACCGTCTGCGGTGAAGAGCTACCGCCAAGCGATGTACATGTTGTTTTGTTCACGAAAAACACTATTTTTCGTGTTTTCACGAAGCAGGTATCACCGATCGTTGGTTTTGTACCGCTAGGTTCTTGACTTCTAGGCACTAGGCGCCACTGTTTGTTTTGGTTTGCGCAGTTTTCGTAAAATTACATTTCCTGATTTGTTAACCATCAGAGTTAGGTGAAATTTTGACAGGTGGTCTATAACATGTTCTTCACAATGAACGGTGGATATTTGATTTGGAGGTCTGTAACTAGAGATATATGCTACTCATGATTGTTGGTTGGGAAGTCTTTTAAATGCATGAATAAACTCTTGATAATTTCAAGTAACTACTAATGTGGCGTGAGTTTGAAGCATGAATGGGTTATGTTGTAAGTCTCTAAGAATTTGAATTTTTCAAGGATATAACATAAAAATTGTACTATACTACGCGGCCAAGACCGGCACGACTAATTACCCGATCCCAGCCGCCAACTTATAGTCTTACATAGAAGGAATCATTGATTAACTATACGAAAAGACAATACATACATAGCGGCTAAAGGGACATACCGGTAAAGACCGCCTATTCTAAACAAAGGAAATAATGATGGGATTTACGGAATCTAGTCATAAGCTTGATCATTGGGCCTTGGTCAGGCCCATACAAGCCTAATAAAGACCTAGCCCATGAGCCAAGTAATATGTGATTAATGTTCTATAAATACAGATGGAGCCCAATAATTCAAGGTACGCAATTCATTAATTCTCTAATATGTTATTTGACTTTTGAGAGTTCTTGCTAACTTGATCATTAGAGTATTTTCCGCATGTAACTCCAAAAAGTCCAATCAGGCAACATTACAAGAAGACATATCCAACAAAACTGAGGAGTATCCATCTTAGGAAATCAAGGATTGGGTAAGACGTAATTTGTGCTCCCTAATATTTTGTTATTGTTTGCACAAGAACAATTGGCGCCCACCGTGAGACACGAGTTAGTATCTTACCAAAAGAATCCGAGAACTTGTGAAGATGGTTTCAACACGTAGCAGAGCTGGTGTCTCCATGGAGGTTGTGACAAACCAGTTGAACTTGGCAGCCATCTTGGAAGGGCAGGCTAAAATGCAGCAGGACTTCGTTGACTTTAAGAAGTGCAACGCTAATGAGATGAAGGCGCTGAGACAGGAGAATACATGACTTAAAAGGAGGATAGAGGCAGATGCCACCCAAAAGGGCAAAGAAAAGGAGGACTCCATGACCCTTACATGTCAGCCAACTAAGGAAGAAAGTGAGTACAACCCTACCCCCCACACCTTCGCCACGACCCACCATACACCCACCCTCCCCCACTACCCATAACCCTCCACATCATCACACCACAACCTTTCCAACCATCATCCAACACCCCATACAAGCACATCCGCACAAACGCCGCTATCCTTTCACTGATGGCATCACATAGACCCCCATCCCTAGCCAATGGAAAGCATTTACACTAGAACGCTATGTCGAGGACATAGACCCCCATGTCGGCTTGTACATGAACGAAGATGCTGTCATGTGTAAGGCCTTCCCCACCACCCTCAAAGGACCGATCCTGGAATGGTTCACATCCCTACCCCCGTACTTCATCGACAGCTTCGACACTCTATCCAACCTTTTCACAACCCAATTCGTCGGAAGCCTCCCTCACCAAGCCTCCCTTCTATCTATCCTTAGTGTTAGATAAGAAAAAGATGAGATGCTAAGAGCTATAATCGATCGTTTCAGAAAGGTGACCTTCCGAATGAAAAACTTAACACATGAAATGATCCTTTAGTGAATGGCTCTTGCACTGAAGCCTAGACCATTCACAAATAATGTTTGCCTCCGACCACCGGCCACTATGTATGAACTCAAATTGCATGTGGCAGATTATATACGGATGGGAGAAATGAAAACCTTGGGGACCAGATTTTATACTGAATTCCATCCAGGTGATCAAAAAATTGATAAGCTACCCCCAAAGGCTGACTCTAGGCCTAGGGAGCCTAGACCCCCGCCCCCCGCTTTTCGAGATATGCCTCGCTAAGTGCCCCCACCTCGCAAAACCCTCAACCCATAGAACAGCGACATGACCAAATATTGTAAGTACCATCGCAATAACGGCCATACTACAGATGAGTGTAAGGCGCTACAAGATAAGATAGAAGAATTGATATTCGCCGACCAACTTAGATGATTCATCAAAAGAGAAGAGGACCATAACTGTGGACTAGCCGAAAATCACAACTTAACCCATAACCGTCAAAACGACCATCACCACCAATAAAGCGAACACAGAAATCACCCTCCAGCCCACAATGACATTAACCGTACGGATCCATCCTAGTTACGCGGTACTATAAATACCATATCCAGAGGTTTCACAAGAGGATGATCGACTTCATCTACTTGGAAAAGGTAACTCAGAAGTGCCTAATCTGTTAACGTTGTCACCTGCTCACAAGGACGACGGAGAATACCGCCAATAACCTTCACTTCTAGGGTGTAGACCAAGAGCAAGATGACCCTATGTCCATCATGATAGAGCTTGAGCACTTTGCAGTCAAAAAAGTACTGATAGATCAAGGAAACTCAGTAGAAATCTTATACTAGGCAACCTACCAAAAACTACAACTCCCCGTCGAGGCTATAGTACCTTATGATGAGCCTATTTACGGATTCTCAAGTGAAAGAGTGTGTACACATGGATACATCAATCTGCATGGAGTGTTCCGTGAGGGTTACCAAACCAAAACATCCTACAATGTCCTTCTAGGGAGGCCTTCCCTAAACACATTGGGCGCGATAGTTTCCACACCCCATCCCGCTATGAAGCTCTGGTCCGCATCTGACGACATCATCAATGTAAGACTCGTGAAAATTAATTAATTAAATAATTAATTAATTAATAAATGCGGGTAGAAAGAGCCTTTATGGCATTAAATGTTAATTGTGTGACGTGGAAAAGTACTAACTCAAGTGGTTGAGAGTACTTAATTGTGTGAGAGGACTTGGGTTCGAGTCCTACGTATGTTGTTGGTGTGTTGTTTGAATTATTCTTATTTTGTTTTGGGTAATAAAATTGTGACTATTGAGTGATATTATAGTCATAAGATTATAATGGTTATCATTAATTGTGAATTGGTATCTGTTTTGGTGTTGGTGGTGCATTCGCAGTGGCGAAACTCTGCAAGTTTCGCCCAAGCGACTCCTTCTCGCCTAGGCGAGAGTTGTAGGAGTTCATTCAAGGTTTAGGATCTCGCAATTCGCTTAGGCGACCAAGGCTGGAGTTGAGCGAAACGTAGTCTCGCTCAGGCGAGAATGGCTCGCCTAAGCAAGTCCGCGAGGAAGCTTGCACCATTTTGAGCGCGACTTCTCGCCCAGGCGAGAAGTTTTGAGTCCTGAGCGATGGATACTCTTGCCTAAGCGAGTTCACGAAGTAGTTTGATGCAAATTCTAAGTTTAATTCTCGTTCAGGCGAGGGCTGGGTGTTTTTGGGCGCAAGTAGGAATTGCTCAGGCAAGAAGAGCTCGCCTAAGCGAGATATGGTGGTGAAGTCATTGTTAAATGCTCGCTCAGGCGAGGTGGGGCGGCTTAAGCGAGGCTGACGGGCTAGCCTGGGCGAAGAGCTCTAGCTTAAGCGAGTGTACTACGAGTTTGTGTTTGTGGGTGATGTATGGACTGTTTGTTTGTGAGTTTCTAAAGTATAGGAATTATATGCCTGTATTTGTGGTGTTTTGGCTTGATGGACTAAGTCCAATAGGGGTCTGGGATGTGCTTGATGGTTGGACGCATGATGGGCATGGAACTGTGTAGTTCCCATCGGCTGCTAAGTGGCGAGGAGTCCTTAGTATGGTGATTACATGTGTCGGACACACGATGGGCAAGGAACTGTTTGTTCCCGTCGGCTGCTATTGGGCGAGGAGTCCATAACATGGTGATTGCATGCGTGCCATGGTCTGAGCGAGAGAGGCTTGAATGTTTTACTACAGATAAAGAGTCTGTAGGGCAAGACTATGAGCAGGATAGGCTCATAGGGTTGGACAACGAATGGGTTAGTTTCGTGGGAGCATAGTAAAGTCCCAAGACCTAGTACATGCATATGACTCATGAAGGACTATGAGATCAAGGATGGGTAATTTGAAAATAATGAAATACTTTAGGAAGGTTTGATTTTTGGGATGGCTGACATATTTATTTTATGTTTTATGTATTTATATATCTGTGCAAAGCTCACCCTATTTGTGTGTGTGTGGCGATGATCGGATAATTTGTTATCCGGGAGCAGATGATTTGACAAGTGAGCCAAGAGATGCTTAGAGGGGGAGTGTAGGGGCTACCTGGGCATTTTGAAAGAATTTACATATTTTATGCTTTGATGTAATTTTAATCATGTTGAACTTTGATGGATTTTGCAATAATGTAATTGCGAATATTTTAATTATGTTATAATTAAAGTTTTTATTTTCCCACGATTTTGGAAATATGCGATTATAAATGAGGTTTTATTGATATTACTGTGTTTTATTTTATTTTATTATTCATTTTTATTTACTTAAATGTAATATTCCTTAGGGATGTTATAATCACGATCCACGATGACCAACGACTTGAATGGGAATGTTACATTGCAAGCTAACGGCCAAAGAGCTGGTCTTCACTGCCAATAATATCAAGCAACAACCCGGAGTCGGCCTGACCTTAGCTAGTGAAGATCTTGATCCAAGGATAGGGTGTGACTCACGCATCAGACCAATAGAGGAAACAAAGACATTGGAGCTATCGACAGGGAAAACACTCAAACTTGGCATAGGCTTGAGCCATAAAGACCAAGACTTGATCGAAACAACATTGAAAAATAACGCGAATTTGTTCGCTTGGTCTGCGGCAGACTTGTCAAGCGTTGACCCCCAAGTAACTATCCACAAATTATCAATTTTCAGGAAGGCAAGGTACGTCTCTTAGAAAAAGAGAAAATTGGGATTATAAAGAAAGCTGATAGCTAAGGTAGAAGCACCAAAACTCCTAGAGGTCAGATTAATCGCTAAGGCCCATTACATAACTCTGTTGGCCAACATCGTCCTAGTAAAAAAATCCAAGGCAAATGACATATGTGTGTTGACTATACTGCCCTCAATAAAGTTTGTCCAAAGGACGCATATCCTTTACCCAACATTGATAGACTAGTGGACGGAGCAGCCGAAAATCGCATACTAAGCTTCCTCGACGCCTACTCTGGATATAACCGAATACTCATGACTCCATCTGACATGATTAAAACTGCTTTCGTAACCGAAGACACGAACTACTTCTACAAGGTCACCTTCGGCCTAAAAAATGCAGGCACTACCTATAAGAGGCTAATGGATAAAGTGTTTAGCCACCTAATAGGCAAGTGTGTCGAAGTATATGTAGACAACATGGTTACCAAATCTGCAAGCCACCTGTAGCATTCAAAGGATTTAGTTGAAGTATTTATGTCGCTACGAAAGCACATCCTTAAACTTAACCCTGAGAAAAGCCTATTTGGTGTTGATAGCGGAAAATTCTTGGGCTTCATGCTAACACAATGTGGAATCGAGGCAAATCCTGAGAAATGTAAGGCCATAATAGAAATGCGCAGCCCGACAAATGTAAAAGAGGTACAATGCTTGATAGGCCACTTTACAGCCATATCGAGATTCCTACCCAAGTTGGCGGACAAAACGCGACCCATCATTCATCTCCTTAAAAAATCCACAAAGTTCTCCTGGTTGAAGAGTGTGGACATATATTCCAAGATCTAAAAAGAATCTTTTCATCCCTTCCAATCCTACGTAAACCAAACGTAAACCTCTTACTACTAGTGTACATTACGACCACGAAAAGTATGGCCAGCGCCGCCCCAGTCCAAGAATCGGCTGGTGTTTAGTACCTGAGATATTTCGTCAGTAGATCACTGCAGGATCTAGAAACCAAATATCAAATGGTCGAAAAACTAACATTATGATTAGTCAATGCGGCAAGAAGTAAGGGTGGCAAACGGGCCAGCCCGGCCTGTATGTGGCCCGTGAAAAAACGGGCCGGGACGTGCTGGCCCGTCAAACAGAAACGGGCCAATAGTCACAACCCGTCCCATATAGGACGGGCTAACGAGCCGGGCCGGGCTGACCCGTCTAGTTTTTTTTTTAATTAGTTTTCAAATTTTTTAATTTGTTTTATTTTTTAAATTTGTTTATATATACATATAAATTATTATTAAAGTCATATTTAATCAAATAAAATATTATTTTAACTTTTAATTGATTAGTTAATGTTTTTAATTAGATAAGTTAAAATAATTATTAAATTTACATATTAAATTATTCAATTATAACTAATAATTCAAACTTAATTTGTAGGTGTTAATGATTTAAATTACAATACTATTATATATTTATACATTTAAAATATATAATCTAAAAAATTAATCTTTTCAATTATTTTTATTTTATTTTATTTTTTTAAAACGGGCCAACGGTCCAGGACGAGCTGGCCCGTACTTTGGCCCGTCAAGTTGATGGGCTGGACGGGACGGGCCAAAATGGGCTGACGGGTTGAAATCTTCAACCCTGCCCGTTCCTTTTAGCACGGGCTGACGGGCTGGCCCGTTGGGCCCAGCCCATTTTGCCACCCCTAGCAAGAAGGCTCCGACCCTCTTTCCAGACCCATCAGATCATTGTGAAGATAAACTACCCTATCTAGGGAATCCACCAGAAACACGATTTAGTCGGACGAATGTCAGCATGGGCCGTGGAGTTATCTAAATTCAACATTCGCTACGAACCAAATGGACCAATCAAAGCCTAATGCCTTTTGGACTTCGTTAATGACCTCCAACAAATGCCACAAGAGGAACAATGGACCTTATATGTTGATAGTTCCTCTGACCAGAAAAGGAGCAAGCGCCGACATTGTCCTAGAAGGCCCAAACCAAATACTCATCGAAAAATCCTTGCACTTTGCGTTCAAAACTTCCAATAATCAAGCTGAATATGAAGCCATTCTAGCTGGACTCTTGCTAGCACGAGAAGTCAAAGTGCGCATACTAATGTGCAAAAGCGATTCCACGTTAATAGTAGGCCATTTCAATGATGAGTTTCAGGTTTAGGATGTGACACTCTTCCAATATTACCACATGATCTGCAACATCATAAACTTTAGCTTCGATGAAGTAAAAATGCAACACATACCAAAAGGAGATAACATGCGAGCAAACGCCCTATCAAAGGTGGCAAGTACAAAGCAAAAAGAAAGATACAAGTCCTTATTACAGTAGACACTAGCGACACCCTCAACGAGGAACACATGTCTAAACCTATGCAACATCAATAACTAGATGTCACCATACATGCATTACCTAAAAACCGAGAACCCCTTAGTAATGCCGACAAGGGATGGCTATCAAAAGCAGCACACTACACGTTAATTGGCGATTACCTATACAAGCGCATATATGGTTAGCCTTTGCACAAATGTGTCGCGAAGGAACATGCACAGTACATGATAAAAGAAATTCATGATGGGATATGTGGTTACCATTCCGGATCACGAACCATGACAACTATAATCTTAAGGGCCGACCACTTTTGGCCAACCATGGAGGCAGATTGCCACGCCTTTGTCAATAAATGTATACCATGCAAAAAACATTACAATCTTATTCACCAGAAACAGGAGGAACTACATTCCATATTCTCCCCGTGGCCGTTTGCAAAGTGGGAGATGGACATCTTGGGGTCGTTCACTCTTGGGAATGGGCAAGTCAAGTTATTCATTGTAGGGATTGATTTCTTCACAAAATGGATCGAAGCTCAATCACTAACCACCATCACGGCACAACAGGTTCAACAGTTTGTCTAAAAGAATATAATATGCCGATACGGGGTGCCGCACACAATCATAACCGATAATGGACGACAATTCGTAGACAAAGAGTTGACTAAGTTCTATACTAGCCTAGGAATCAAATATATTACTAGTTCAGTGGAACATCCACAAACTAACGGAAAGGCAGATTCGGCCAACAAGGTAATATTAGTCGAGTTGTGCAAAAGATTAGATGGAGCAAAAGGGAAATGGCCGGAAGAATTGTTCAAAGTGTTGTGGGCATATAGGTGCACTCTGTAGTCCGCCACCAACGAATCACCCTTCAGGTTGGTATACGGAACGATGGTGATACTAGTCAAAATCGGGAAACCTTCCTTAAGAAGACAAATGTGTGACGACGACACAAACCAACAAAGTCTATGCAGTAGCTGTGAACTACTAACAGAATTACGAGAAAAGGGACATATTAGAAACATTGCAGCAAAACAGAGAGCTACAAGAAAATATAATTCCAAGTTTCAGCCACGAGTATCCGTGAAAGGAGACTTGGTATGGAGAATGGCTAGTAACGCAAGGAAAAAAGACGAGAAGTTTTCGGCTAATTAGGATGGTTTGCATAGAATACGCGAGGATGCAGATGGAGGCGCTTACAGGTTGGAACAACTATTAGGAGAAGAGATACCTGACACGTGAAATGTGTCTTACCTCAAGTTTTATTTTAGTTGAATCCAAGAATGTAAGAAAACACACAATATGTAACCCTAGGTGTACTCTTTTTCCTCACCTGACATTTTTTCCCTAAGGAGGGTTTTGGCCGGGGATTTTTTAATGAGGCACCCAAAATTATCAATAAAACAAGGATTCTTTACAAAATTGTCTTGCATTTTAAAAGTTCCTTCCCCCTTACTAAAGTAAGCGGCCCGAGTTAAACATTTCATCGTTAAAATAAGATTTCCTACGTTTCCCCACACTTATTGAAGTAAGCAACCCGGGTCGAATACATTCTCAACAAAACCAAGTTCCCTCCCACTTAGTAAAGTAAGCGGTAAGCGGTAAGCAGCCCGGGTCGAAACACTCTCGTCAAAATCAAGTTCCCTCTCGCTTACTGAAGTAAGCGATCTGGGTCGAACACTCTCTCACTAAAGAAATACTCATGTTCCCACCACACACTAAAGTAAACAGCTTGGGACAAAGACACGCCATACTCAATCCCCTAACTAAGCAACATATTATCATAATTCGCATTAAAATCCTAACACAAGTAAAATAAACGCAAAAATATCATCGCAAAAATTTAGCTGAGACGGATCGCAATAAAAATAATCAAAAGTACGTAATATCCCACAACATGTGTGCGAATACATAAAGATAACAAATATATTCAGGAAGGTAGCAATCATGTTCACAAAGAAATAAGTGTGCAAATTATGACAAAGTTGGGGTCAAAAGCTAGAATATGATCAAATTAAAACTGATTAACAATAGGGTCAGTCTCCACTTGCATAGTGACATCTTCCTCATCTGCAAGACCCTTACCACCAGTGGCCGACACCCTGTCGACCTACTCCGTGCTCAGATCCTCCTCATCCACCAGGCGGCCATCGATGACATCTTTGTTGACATTGTACTTTGAATCTATGGCGTCCACCACTTTGTAGAAGAAGGTCGCTTGCCTTAGACCCTTATTGAAGCCATTAATGTGTTCCTAGATTATGTCACTCTTTAAATCTTCAATCTCACTCTCAATGCCGACATATTTCTCCTTCAACTCTTTGTTATCTTCCTCCAGCTCTTTAATCCTAACATTCATCTTTTTCTCCTAATCTAAACACTGAACTTTCCATGAACCAAGGCGCTTCCTCTCAGAAGCCCATTCGTCCAACTCCTTTTCCCAAACCGCCTTCTCCTCTTCATGCTTGGCTGCTTGAGTTTTCAGCTCTTCCATCCTGGCCCTCCCTCCTTCTTTCAATTCCCTCTGCAAAAGGGTACCTACCCTACGACCCAAAATTAACGTCTTATTGTTAAATTCAAGCATGGTTGTTTTGAGCAATTCTATCAAACAAGCCTTAGGCTTTTTTATTCCAGATATAGACTCCGACCCTAATAGTGTGACCCTAACCTTCTTTCAGTCTTTTCCAACACCCTTTTGAACGGGGATGGATGCTTCCCTTTTGGAACCGTCATGAACTCGAACCTCAACCAAAGGTTCTTGCAAGTTGGGAACTTCAGTGTTCCCCATGTTTCTGGCCTTTTCGGCATGTTCCTTGCATAGTGTCCGGAACAAGTTTAGGTTCTTTTTCCCCAACTGGGTCACGTGACCTACAACATGAATATCAACGATTACCTTTCTCACATTACACAAATAGGAAAAAATAAAAAAAAATGGTACCTTCTAAAACAACAAGTGGATGCACTGATAAATAAACTCTAACTAGGCCCTTACTGGTAGTTTATTGCTAAATTTCCCCAAAACTTCAACAACTTGTCTGTCCTACACCGACAACTCCTCCTTCTTCATATCCTTATATCACCGAGGATTGTCTATTCAACTAAATGGGAACTTGGTACTCCCATCTTTGTTGTAAAAATGTGATCGTCGAAGGGTATTCACATGTGCAACTGCAAATAATACACATGTATACGTAAAAGAATCCCTCTTCAATATCTTTTTGGCTCACCCACTCCAACGACACAATATCTGGGGAAATGCCCTTTTCAAAGACAGGGATACACTTCAACCATTAATTAAGTAAACGAGACCATCCAAAAAGGGAATATTGAGTTCTCACGTCTGTGGCCACCCACTCATATCCGGCCTTTGCCGGCATATTGTTTACGGCTACCTCCTTAGGAGGATTCTCCCTAGTTTCATGAATAACCTCGATTTGAACTCCCCTCTCACCAAACAAATAACCACTACCCTCATTCCTTGATTCTCCACTCCTACTACCCGATCCTGATGTAGAAGAACTGTCACTATCACTAGACATACCTTATATGAAGAAAAGTTGACGGCATAAAGAGGGAATATATCGGGCAACACTCAATCATAAGTGATACAAATTTCTTAAAAGCAAGCAAATGAGACAGTGTACACAAATTATTTTCCAAGCCCTTATTTATAAGATGAAACCAAACCCTAAAACGTTTTCCCGCTCAAACACTTGCAAAATGAGGCATCACAATTAACGATGAGTATACAACTTCTAACATGTCTTAGCGACATTTCCATTTCTCAAGACTAGGGGGCTACCATACCCCAAGGGAATAACAAGAAAGGAGGAATTTTTCTTGCAAAAACAGTAACAAAATAACAACATAGAAACCTTTGGCATGACGCATCCTGCCATAGGTTGGGGGAGTGATAAAAAATACATCTGCAATAGTCATCAAACAAGATTTTCAATGAAGCTCATTTCACAAAAATATTGATTTTCCCTTTGACTTAGTTGTGACCTAAAAGGTAACTCTAAGTCAAAGGTTGATTTTTGCAAATCTCTTGAGGAGTATGAAATGATTGGTGAAGGTGGAAAAGTAGTTTTAGGGAGAACTATGACAAAAGCATTAATGACAAATAAGGAAGAGTTGAAAGATGGGATTACTCCCTTGAAGTCTATGCAAGGAGCTGTAGGATGCTATATCTCTACCTCCCTAAGCATTATTTCTTTTCTTTCTTTTCTATCAATCTTTTCCTCTTTTCTTTTAAAATCTGCATCTTGTCTTACTCTCTCTTATTCTTTATAGTTTTTTTCTCTCTTTCCTCCTTCTCTTTTCTCAATTTTTCCTCTTCTTCTCTCATCCTCTCCATCTTCCGCTCTTCTTCTTTCATTTCTTTCTCAAGTTTCTCTCTTTCTTTCTCCTCTCTTCTCTGTATTCTTATTCTTTCATTTTCCTCCAACTCCCTCATCTCTCTTAGGAGTATTGTGAGTTTTTCCTCCTTTCTTTTGACTATCTCAATTTTCTTTTTCTCTATCTCATGATCAAAATCAAAGGAAGGGGGAATGAATGTTCTTCTCATGCATGCTCTCAACTCACTCCAGTTTTGAATAGGAGATTTTTTCCTTTTTCCACTCTAGACTGCCTATAATCCCACCACTCTCTTGCATGTCCTACAAAACTAGAAATGCACAAAGAAAGAATGTAATATTTACTATGTCTAAGATGGAATGAATGCACCAAATCATCTATTTCCCTCTCCCAAGCTATGTATGATAATGCACTAATGTCCTCACCAAAGAAAGGAAATGTACTCTCATGTGTATGATGCATTGTATCCTCACTATGACTACCTAAATACAATTTACTATATGAATGAAAACTCATTTTGCAAAACACTTTTGAAACATTTATCAAAAAAAAATTTTCACAAAGATACTTTATGAATTCCTAAGGAGAATATAAAGGAAAAGATTTCTAGAGATGCTCCAAGGAAAGGGAGGCGAGTCTCATGGACAAGCATAAAAACCAAGCCTTTCCTAGCTAGAGATCTATAAATTTCTTTCACAAAAATTTCACAGTAAAAATTCTAAGCAACATAGATTTTAATTACGAAAAACTACCCGATCCTAGCCACCAACTTATAGTCCTACATAGAGGGAATCATTGATTAATTATACGAAAAGACAATACATACATAGAGGCTAAAGAGACATACCGGTAAAGGCCGCCTATCTAAACTAAAGAAATAACAATTGGATTTGCGGAATCTAGTCATAAGCCTCATGATTGGGCCTTGGTTAGGCCTATACAAGCTCAATAGAGGCCTAGCCCATGAGCCAAGTAATCTGTGATTAATATTCTATAAATACAGGTGGACCCCAATAATTAAGGTATGAAATTCCTTAATTCTCTAGTTTGTGATTTGACTTTTGAGAGCTCTTGCTGACTTGATCGTCAGAGTTATTTCTGCAGGTAACTTCAAAAACGTCCAATTTGGCATCATTACAAGAAGACGTATCCAACAAAATCGAGGAGTATCCATCTCAGGAAATTAAGGATTGGGTAAGACGTAATTTGTGCTCCCTGATATTTTATTATTGTTTCTGCAGGAACAAAAACAAGTTGCAAATACCCTTGTTTTTCTCATAAGTTTTGATTGCGCTTAAACTAAAATAGGAAAATAGGAAAAACTAATTAAATTAATAATAGCAAAATTTGTTATGAAGGAAAACATAAAAATATAAGTTATCAAAGTCTTAAGCCATTCTCTCCCACAATATCTTGTGTTGGCTTATTTTGTAAGCGATGAAATGTTGCTCGATCCTAAAAGAACCATCTTGTAACTCTTTCTAATCAATTAATCGATGGTCAACATCATAAGAAATTTCTTGAATTGATAATTTAGCAGTCAATATATAATATTCTTAGACAATTATATATTAATAAATGTTGGATTACCCACAGAAAAAAGTTAATGCATAAATGCTTGTTACCCACGAAAAAAATTACCCACTGATTTTAATAATATTAATAAAAAAATTAAAAAAAATAGCAAAACTGGACACATTATAAAGTTATCTATGGGAATAAAGATCATGGGAAAAGAAAATCCATAGGTAAAACTAATTAATCCATGGATAAAATAAAAATAAAACAAATTACATTAAAAACTAAAAAACTTAATATTTTACCCCCTCCTCTCAAAAATCTATCCCACGTTCCAAATTTCCTAAGCCTTCTCTTCAAACTCGTTCCCTCCAAATCTCTTGAAACTTAGCTCCTACTCTCCCAAAATCTCCAAATCTCCCAAAATCTCTAACGATAAGCCCTAAATCTACAAAAAAAAAGGAGAATATTGAATCATGAGGACTAAATTTTTTTGTTTCCTTCTTGCATAAGTGATTTACGTAAGTGATCCTCTTATCACAACAAGCAAAAGGAAGAAGGGTCTTGTTGCATAAGTGTTATGCCTTGGTTAGGTTTTTCCTATTTGGTTCCTACCTACATCATTCCAACAAGTTGGTATTATATTTTTTTTAGCTAAAGAAAGATTCTTAATTTGAAAATTTTTATGCTCCTTTGCACCTAACTAGTGAAATATTGGGAGAAGTAAAAGTTGTTGTTGATACACCAAAGGAAGGAAGAAATGGCCAAACATTCATATGCCTTTATTGCGTAACCAGGTTAGTCTTTCAATATAAATGTTTGCACATTAGAATAAGAGATACACTAACAAAATAATGAAAATTCATTTTAGTTATGTCACATCATGTAAATATTTCATAAAACAAATATTATAGAAAAAATGTCTTTGGTATCTCAAACATTGTGTGTATATTATATTATGTTTTAAATGGATCCATCAATGTTAATCCTTTTGCTACATTGGTTTCTCCCTGAAGTTTCCTTCCTTGTGCTAACCTGAATGGTTTGAAGGATGTGCTGTCTTGGTTTCCAAGATGGATCAAACAATAAATGATTTTTCGCAATGTAATTGAAAGAAGAAATTGGAAGAATTTATGTCCCCAAATTCACATAGTTTAGTGATTGTTCCACAACATCAATTGACAACTAATCATATAAGGTCTGTTTATGATGTTATTGACCTTACAAAAGGAGAAGAAAATATTGAAATTCCTTGGGTGAATGAATATACATTATAATAGATATTTGAGATATGCAAACTTTTTATATAGAGACTAAGGATTGATAAAAAAAGGTAGGAACATGATTTTAAATGATTTTTGTTGCCATATATGTGCATGATTAAGGCTAGTGAATAAACATGTTTCCCATTGATTTCAAGACTACTTGTGTTGCTTTTCAGCAAAATGATTTTGTCTACAAAAGTTTACAAATTTGGTAAACTAACACTAGCTTTGGTGTTTTAGATTGATTGCATTTTGACGTGCTATCTTTAATTTTTATTTTTGATTATGTTTGATTTGGATAGTGTTTGAAATTAATTTTGAATTGTCTAATGATTGAATAATATTGTGTTCAATGATATTTGAATATTAAAATGATTGTAACTTCTAATGCATTATAGGTTTAATGATAAGACTCAATATATAGGTTTTTGAATAAATCCATACTAAATTACTCACAGATTTAAAATATTCAATAATTTTACCAACCAAAATTTAATCATGGGAAATTACCCATAGATTGTTTGTAGTGGGAAATTACCCACGAATCATGATTTATCACTATTACCTAAAAAAGTTAAGTTGTGGTAAATTCCCCACAGAAGGTGGTCATTTATATTATCCACAACATTTAAGTGGTGGGTAATTACCCACAAACTATGGTCTATATGTACGACCCACAGACTGTGGTCCGTATGTATGACCCACAAACTAAATTTCCCACATACCAAAAATCCATAAATTTACCTATTCCATTATTACATACAAATTTAGAGTCTTCGATAATCCAAGGATAATATCTGAATACCCTCAAACTTTGGTCATTACCATTAGATTTTTTCCGTTTGTAATTCTTGTGTTTTTTTAGTATTGTTAGTCAAATCCTACTATATATTTCTCACAAATTTTAGCTAAATCTTACAAGATTCAATGGATTTGATTCAACAACTACATGATGTGCATATTCTAGTAACAACTTTTAATGCTACAATTTTGATAACTTCCTACCCATTCTAAGTAGATCCTCTTCTTAAGGTTGTTCAATTGCCTATGCATAAGAAACCATAAAAAAATAAAAAATTATGTGAGGATTATGTAATCAAAGATATCTACAACTTCAAGAACTATAAAAAATGTACTTGCAAAATACCACATTGTTAATATTTTACAAAAGAACTATTAAATTATATTTTTACACCTAGGAGATAGTAGAAAAAGAAGGATTTGTGCCTACTCTATCAAGTATCGAGTCATGTTTTACTCTAGCCCCTTTAATTATGATATCATGAAATGCCTTAATAGCATTTTTAAAAAAAAAAAGGTGTTTGAAGCTAGCAAAAGAACTATCGTCTATACATACAAAAGTTGGAATCATAATCCAGACCATTCTCTACCTACACAAGAGAACCTTACCTTTGATATCTAGAAAAATCTTTAAACAAGTCTTTCTTTAGAACTAGGGTTTAGGGTTTAGTATTTCAACCATATTAATTGTATCTCTCTTTGATCAACCTTGTATTAATCTCAAACGGCTAAAAATCATAGATTTGGTCACCAAGACCGATGATGAATGGATCAATTTTAGGTATGAGTTCATTAGTATTTCAATCTAAGAAAATTACGCACTTTGTATAGCTATATCAATAAACCATATTATTAGGAGATATAAATAAAATACAAATCATAAATTATAGATACAAAAAGGAAAAGCAACACAATCAATGCAATAAACTTAACCAAAACAAGAGCAAAACCCTAAATTGCATAGGTAAAAGAATGAAAGATACTAACCTTACAAAACTTTCACCTTACTGAGGCTAAAAATACAAATTGAATGGGAAGCACATGTCGAGAGGCAAAAACACAGAGGGAAACAAAAATGCATAGGCAGAGGCAAACACACACAAGGTAATACACACAAGCAAGGGAAACACACAATAGGCCATAAACACATATGAAGTGGGAGATGTACATAGGAGACATAGGGTTTGATAGGGAAACGACAGGTTTGAGAGGGAGACAAGCATATGTGAGGTTACAACACCATTCTCACTCTACGAAGGCAAGTTGTTTTTTATTCGCACATTTTTTAGGATGATTCTGCTAGGAAGGGAAGGAGAAAATTTTTAACGAAAGGATTTGATTTTGTTTTAAGTTTACTTTTGGTAGGTCATGTTTTATAGTTTAGATTTTTGAAGTTTATTTTAAGTCACACTCTTAGTATTTAGGCCACATTTTTAAATTTTAGTCCATACTTTTTAAAGACAACATTTAAATAAATGTGGCATAAAATATTTGTGATTTTAAAATCTTGGTCTTTGACAATCCTTAAACCATATTCATAAAATCACGGCCTTTTTGAATGTTTAAGCTATGGTTTCTTACACGTGGGCAAGTTTAGTGTGTCCTAAGGTAAAAAATGTTGTAGTGTAATTACCTAATGACAAAATCTGTTGATAATAGTAAAAATCCAATTATAGTTTGAGTTTACCAACGAAATACCAAAAGCCAAAAATTGATCGATAAATATCCATTAGCAATTACTTACGACCTAAATTTGTCGGTAAATGTCCATGAAATATTACCAACAAATTTTGGTTGTTGGTAAAATTCATCAATAAATATTGTGACTGAGTCTTCTTGTTCATCCTCCTCTTCTTTTTCATTTTCTTCTTCTTCTTCTTCTTCTTCTTCCTCTCGTCCTCCTTGTCATCCTTCTCCTATACTTACACTATTGTTATCATCATATCATCACCCGCCTCCAGCTCCACCTATTTCTCCTCCTCTTTGTTTTCATCATCTTCCTCTTCCTCTCCCTCCACCTTTAATTGTCATTGTTTTCATGACCACCACTATTACTTTGCCACTACATTGTCATTGTGTTGTTATGCCTCAACCACTATCGTCAACTTCAACTTCTCCTTCTCCTCTTCCACTACCTTATTCTTCTTACTCACCCACTTAATTTATAAAATAGTCTCATCAGATTTGGTGGGAAGTTTGTTGTTATTTTTCCTTACAAGTTTATAGAAGGATAAATTTGTTAATAATAATAGTTATAATTTATTGATGGAATTTATGGATAAAAATAGTTTTTGTACCGTACCTAGCCAAACTCGACCAAGTAAACAGTGTACATATCGAGACCGCCAAGTACCCAGGCTAGGCCAAGTTAGCCTAACTTGTACCGGTTTTAACCTAACCTAAATGTCTAAGAGGACAACCTGCACCTCATATCACCAACAAAAGCCATCTAGGCAAGTAGTCGGTCTAGACCGACTACTCGAGCATATCTGGTAAGGTTAGGGCCCAAGCCGACTACTCCAATAACTTAGCGAAAATCGAAGCCCCCGCGTTCAATAGGTCTCAAGGGCCTGGGTTAGGGCCCAGGCCCACTCATGGCCCAAACTAGAGCCCAAGTCAAGGCCCAGCCTATGAAATGGTCAAACGTCATTAATGCTCTATAAATACACGTGGACCCCATCATTTAAAGGTACGCATTCATTAATCACTGATTTTGACTCTCTAAGAGCTTTGACTGACTTGAGCTTCGGAGACTCTCCTTCAGGTAACCCCCTGGGTTCAAACCGACATGTATCGACTGGGAAGAGGCCAACTAAGGAGATAGCGGACTACGTGATAAGGTGACGCTTGTGCCTAACCTATCTTATTTGTTCCCTACAGGAACAATTGGCGCCCACCGTGGGGCACGAGACGAACACCTTTAGTACCCATTTTTTCTCTGAAGATGGTTTCTACCCGCAGTAGAGCTGGAGCGAACAAACAAGCAGACGCTGGTCCCTCTGGACCTCCCAGCATCACCCCTGACTTGGCAGCCATCCTAGACGGCCAGGCAAAGATGCAATAAGAACTCGCAGACCTGAAGAAGCGCAGTGCTGAGGAAATGGAAACGCTAAGACAAGAGAACTCTCGCCTCAGGAGAAGGATCGAGGCAGACGCCAACCTGAAGGGAAAAGCCAAAGAAACCTCTGAAGCTGTGAAGTCTCCGGCCTTCCAGCCTACAGAGGAAGAAAGTGAATACAATCCCACCCCCCACA
>Ga0214544_1002822_pt1 | contig 36352 bp, 10 predicted proteins | sample CNSS3metaG_FD_160074 | JGI IMG/M metagenome (GOLD analysis project Ga0214544, IMG submission 160074) | Root nodule microbial communities from cowpea collected in UCLA plant growth center, Los Angeles, California, USA - CNSS3 | ecosystem: Host-associated > Plants > Roots > Nodule | place: USA...
AACAACAAGCAAATAAAAAAAAAAAAAAAACCCTTGTATACTAAACATTGATAACAAGGTGACACAAGTTTTTCAGCAAGAAAAGAAAAACACTAAAAATTAACTGAAAAGTCTAACCAAACATAGCCGTCCTTTAATGATCAAAATCCAAATAATTGATTTGCAAGTAAATAATAATGCAGCAAAAAACTATCCTATCAAACATGAATCTATTTCTGTTAATCTCATTTATTGCCATGGTTTCCTCCATTTTCAGATGGGAATGTTGCATTGTCTTGAATAGATATTACAATCAGAACAAAATAATGTCTTCAGTAAGCAGCAAAAGTGCACAGATTAAGTATAGACTTCCGCCAGGATCCTCTGAAATTATAAACTTCTCCTTAATCAATGCCATGTTTTTCACAGTAATTGCTCAGGAACAACCAATAAATTAAGCTCAAATTTCTTGTGACTTCCTCGATAGTTTCATATTTCTCTCAGTGGGTCCAGCTACAATCATTAAGCCAATTATATAGGAAGTCTAAAGAAGCTGGATTCATGATGTACCAAGACAAAAATCATTGAACTTTCCCTTTTTTCCTCCCACCTTCCATTTTGCTGAGTCTCGAATAACAACAGTACAGGTTTTGCCATCTGCGATGGAGGCAACCAAAGGCTGCACATCAAAACGATTTAACATAAATATTAGTACAAAATACAAACTTCAATGTAGCAACCACTGAATCTTTGAAGTAAAAGCTAGTACTCGCTAAGTATTTTCAGTGGATTGATCATAGAAAACTATGCAGTTGGGAAAGAAATAATGTGTGATAGAGAGAGTATTACCAATGAGCTTCAAAGTAGAAGCGGAGATGGTATTTCAGAGAGTGAGAACAAAAGGAGGGGCATCCCTTCTTGGCCCAGCAACAGAACGATAGACATAAACCTTTTTAGCATCTTGAGTTTCGTAGGTTTCTTCGTTTATGACTTCAACATTCAACCTAGGCTTTTGCCTGGCCAACAGTCTAACCCCATACATTGTTACTTCACAGTCTGACATCCACAGCGACCTCATTGATTCATACTTCCCTAAACCTGCCAGAAGAGCATCGTTGCCGAATGGACAGTCCCTTACCTCCAGTTTCCTCAGCTTTGGACAGCCCTCGAGCACACAACGCATGCCCATATCGCTGCTTCCGGCGAAAGCCACTGAAAGAGTTTCCAAGTTTTTTCCATACTTTCCTATGTACTCAAAAGTCAGGTCAGTCAGATAACCTGATAATGCAAGCCTCTGGAGTTTCCTGCAAGTCTTCACAACAGATCCAAAGGCCTCGTCCATAGGATCTTGTGTCATGTAATCTCGCTGACCGGGGTGCATGATGCACAGTCGAAAATGAGTGAAGTCAGGGCAGTTTTGTACAACGGTAGCAACGGCGGCATTGGTCATTTGACGGCAAAAGTAGAGAACATAGTGAAGTCTGGGGCACCCTTGAGAGACTGCAACAAACCCTGATTCAGTAACTCCGTGAGCAATGCCCTCGTCAAAGGGATCTGCAGGAAAAACACGCAGTTCCTCAAGCAATGGACAGTGTGATCCCACAGCTTCTAGTCCCTTGTCTTCAACTGTGTCCACGACCTGTCAGTTATTTAATGAGTAAGATGCATGTCCCAATACATTTTCATTAGCAGGGAAAGGAAATTTGATAAATATCTGCCACCCCATGCACCATCAACTTGGAATCACCACCATGTTAAATTCAACATGCATTTTGCATAACATATTATCATAAATTTAAAGACCATGTGAGGAAAAGACAATAAAAACTTAAACTTTTGGGCTTCTGTTCGTGAAAATTCCAATATCAATGAAACCATGCGATGAAGAACACGATAAAAAAGACATACCCAGAGACGCTCAAGCTTAGGGCAGTGAACAAGGAGCTTAGCAAGATCATCACTGTTAAGAGGAGCATAACTAAAATTCAAGAAAGTTAGATTTGTGCAAGCAGGGTACAGAACTGGAAGATACTGTGCTGTAGCTACCCATAACCCTGAAAGGGTGTGAAAACTTTTACAATTTTTGAATGCACTTTCAAGATCTGAGGACTGCTGTGCCGTCAGCTCTTGTGAAAATGAGCCAGTACCAAGCTCACCTAACTGAGGAGCATGAACAAGAAGCCTTTGCAATTGTTCCAGTGTTACACTTTTGTTAACCTTCAAAGTCTTTAATGATTTGCACCTACTGACAAGCTTCTCAAGTGCATCAAAATTTACATCGTTGTGAAGATTGGCAAAGTTCAGTACTTCCAATGATGTGAAGCTTTCAGGAAAACAGCTCAACCAATTGCCGTTCTTATCTTCAATACCATTCTCTTGTATGTCAAGTTCAGTTAAATTCCTGCATCGCGTAGAATGCAGAAGATTATGTAACGCTCAAAGGAAAGAGTAAGCATAGAAAGTGATCATAATGAAAACAATACCTATTTTCCATTACTTGATATGGAAATACTATGAGTTGAGATTTTGAAATCCATAAGAACGATTGTAAAGGTACCAAAAACGATATAGTTTTAATTAATGTAATCAACAATTTTTACACTTTGTATGCTCCCAGTTATAAATTTGATCTACTTACACAAGATCCCCAGCTAGCTTATAAATACTTGTAGTTAAGCAGCTGAACATACATTTTGAGGGCTACCCTATCACTTCATAATATACGTATGTAATAGAGCAAACACAAATTCTACAGAGTATTTAGAATCGCACTATAACTTTTAAAATGAAAAGAAAATATTATTTACTTAACATTAATAGAACACAGGCTATGTCCACACGATGCATAATTGCACTGTATTTAAGTGAATTCCAACAAAACCAACCCATGAATTAATGGGAAATTCCCATTCTTGAACATGCATTATAGAATTTGTCATAGTGAAATAGTCATATCAACTTTACTCCAGCTAAAGAATAAATAGCATCTCAGGCATACAACTATAACCAATCTTAGCAAAAGTCTATTCTCATACTGGGCAGCACAAATGAGAAGGCCACCTTCTAGAGAATTAAAAGTCCATTGATTCCCTGTGTCTTACCTGCTTTTTTTATGGTATATATAAGGAATATTACCATGCTACCACTCAATTGATGCTTAAATGTTAATTTCGTCATACAAAAAAATAAGTGGCCCTCATAGAAAACAGTTCTGTAGTGGGATTCTGTTACCAATCGCAACAAAATTCACAAACATCTCACCACTAATATTTCGCAACAAAGCAGAACATACGAAAATGCCAAACAAGAAGCCAATCAAGAGGGGAAAAAATGTAAAAGAATGAATTAATTAAAGCTTAGATAAAACTTGAAGGCCAAAACTGAGAGAAAATAGCTTTAATAGCCTGACCTATTATTAGAATTGGTTAAAAGAGGCAATCAAAACTGGAGAATCAAATCAAATTTGTAAAACTGTTAAAAAGTAAACTCGAGAATTAACTGTATAACATCATCCAAAAGTTAAAAGCAGAGATCTCATATCTAGACAGTAACATCACCAGATGAAAAGAAAGCGATAAGAGAAACACAAGCATTAACAGAAAACATGCCACTTCACCAGTGATTCGTTACAAGAACACCATTCTCTCCAGCAAAACAATCAAACCATGCATATTACAAAGAAAATATTAACAATAGCAAAATGTAAAATTAAAATCCTCAAAGAATCCCAAATTGATTGCATTTACTTGATAGGACCCAACTCACACAAGAATTTAGAGACAAATGACTACTCTTACTTGCAATTAGTGGCGATTGAAGCCAAGCCATCAGTGCTGAATCCGTCACAACTGAGAAGGGAAAGGGCCTTGAAATTGGGGAAAGAGAGAGACAGATACTCCAAGCTCTCATCAGTAACAGTCATCCTCTTGAGCCTCAGCTCTTCAAGCCAAGGGTACTTCTCAGCAAACACCACCAGCCATGAATCAATATTAGCACCCCAATTTGCAGGAACCAAGTTGAAGTCAGAAAAACGAGGTTTCCCTTTCAGTGTGACACTTCGAATGTTAGGAAACCTGCGAGTTAGGATCTCAGGAGACACAGAATAGCAGTTACCTATGAACACACTCCTCCTTGACCATCTCTCTGCGTCATACCACTCTTTGCAAACCAAAGAAACCGAGCTTTTGTCCTTCCGAGATTTTAACATCCCAAGAACTCTTTCCAATACCTCATCAGGAAAAGTGGAGTTTGATTTTGGATTCTCCCTCTTTCTCCTACTCTCCATCTTCAACTCAAGAATAGAGAAACAAAAAAAGAGCCAAATTTTCCGGCACCTTATGGATCAACAACGAGATTTTTAAGCGGCCACTTTGTCAAATTATGGTAAAGCTACCAATGAAAAAGGAAGACTCAAACAAAGTGAACTTAAGGAGCAGAAAAAGAAACAGGTACAAGGAAAAGGGTTTGCAGAGAGCAGCAAATTGTCAATGACAATAAATAATTCCCGAAAAGAAAGTGTAAAAGCAGTGAAAGAAAAGAAAGAAATTTGCTGAGTGAACTCTCCAAAGTTGAAAAAGAACCTGCTGCTATGTACCCTTCACTGTTGACTACAAAGGTACCTGCTTTCAGCCATGCTTTCCCTTTGAACACGAGAAAAACACAGAATTTAAGGGCATTCAGAACTGAAACAAAAATTTGGAGACCCAAATGAGCTTGATGGAATCTGCGATCCGTTAAGAGGTGGAAGGAGATCCAGAAGCTATATATTTTATATGGGTGTGTATGTGAGAAGAGGGAGGAGAGAGAAAAGGTTAGGTCACTGAAACTTGGGATCTTTTCCCCTGAACGGAAACTCTCAAATCAGTTCTAGCTTATGATGAGTGATGAGGCCAACGACCATAGGCACTGATCACCCACGGCGTATTATAACAAAAGTAGAGGATCAGAAAAAGACGGAAGAAATAAAGTTTTCATCTTTGAAGAAGATTGGTTGCAGTTAAGAAGAAGATAGAGAAAAGGAAAAAGATAAGAGGCAAGTGATTGAGATAATTAGTGATAAAATATTGATAAAAGTAGCAAGATACTAAGGATGTTTCTACTGTTCAGTGTGGGGTTTATTTATAGTAACCCATCTTCGTTCTTAATGATATTTTGGAGGACTAAAAGACATGGTAATGTTAACCGCTGCTCCTTAAAGTGTAATTAATAAGCATAATTAATAACCATAAATGTCATCATTAATTGTGATAATAAATAAATTTTGACACTAATAAGAATTATGATGCACCGATACTTCAATTTAAGTCACTTACTGGGAAATCTTTGAATAATGATCAATTTTAGTGATAAAAAAATAATTAGTTACTATATAGGGACTAATTTAAGTACAATTTTAAAAATTAAAAATTATTGGCAACTAAAAGAGTTCCAAAAAATTACAATTAGTCTATAAATTGATAATCAACATAATTTTTATTATGAATTAGTTTATAAATTGATCACTAACATTAGCTATCAATGTTTTGATTATCAAAATAATTGATTTTTAAATTGCTTAGTAACATTAGTTGCAAAGGTTTTGACTATCAAAATAAGTAGTTTTTAAATTGGTCCCTAATTAGGAAATTGGTCTTTAACATATTTTTGGTTACTAGAATTTGTCCTTATTTAAGAGTTTTCTTATAGTGGTATTTTTATGATGATAATAATTTTTTTATGTTGATAACTTCTGTACATATAATTTTAATTTGGATTCACACAATAACATTCATATATTTATTATGGCTTTAAGAATTATTGTACACACTTCTTAATATTCATATATCGCGTATTTATCACGTATATCACGTATTGTATCCTATTATTTTCAAAATAAGCATATTGACATATCATATACGTGTCTGTATCTGATACACGTATCGTATCCGTGTATCATAGCCAATGAGTGTTACAAGAGTACTCCTTAAGGTGTAACCTATGATGTATGGATACTTCAATTTAGGTCATGTGTCTGAAACTTTATGATATTTTATTGATATTTAGCAGTGAAGTATTTAATTTATAAAGTCGTAATATACTACTAGAAAATCTTTGAATGATGACTAATTTTAGTGACAAAAAATAATTAGTCATTATATAGTGACTAATTTAGGTACCAATATAAAAACTAAAAATTATTGGCAACTAAAATAGTTCTAAAAAAATTATAATTGGTCTCTAAATTGATAATTAAAATAGTTTTTATTATGAATTGATTTCTAAATTGGTTACTAACATTAGCTACCAAAATTTTGAATTGATTTGTAAATTGGTTACTAACATTAGCTACCAAGGTTTTGACTACCAAAATAATTGGTTTATAAATTGGTCACTAACATTATCTAACAAAGTTTTGCCTACCAAAATAATTGGTCTCTACTTAGGAAATTGGTCTATAACATATCTTTTGTTACTAAAATTGGTCATTATGTAAGAGTTTTCTTGCAGTTATACTTCTATGATGACAATAATTTATATTTTTTATGTTGACCACTTTAGTACAAATAATTAATTTCATTAATTAAAATAATATAAATTTATATAACTAATTTTATGAAGACAAAAGTGTCCTTTAAAATTTATAAACACCGTCTTTGACACAAAATAAACACTTTGAAATTCTTAAAACTTCTACTAGAATGCAAGAAAAAATATCTCTTTGACAAGGGAAGAGTCTCTCCGTGGAAGCTTAAAATATTTGAAAGATACAATCTTTAATTCTTGCAAAAAAAACAAAAATCTCTTTAAAATTTATAGTCATTTTCAAAAGTCTCTCATGTGAAAAAAATTCTCCTTTTTTCATAATATCTTTTGTCACACCTTCAAATTAATTTTCTTTTTTACGTCTAATTATATTTTAATTTTTAGCAATATTAAAATATAGTTGTTTTATTATTTAATTAGTTTTTAACTTTTTATAGATGTGGATCAAATAAATTATTAATTAGAGTTGTATATCACTTATGGACATTTTTGTCCTTTCAATAAAATGAAATTGCATTTATGAGATTAGGTCAAAATTCATTTAATATTACAGTTAATTATATAATTATAACTCAAGACATTAATTATTAACCAATGTTCTTAGCACGACACGTAAATAATTATGGAAAATGCTAACCAGGACAGTGGTTCAGGGTAATTAATGATTTTTAATTTTACTATTTTTACATTGAAAACTAAAATAATTAATTTCATTAATTGAAATAATATAATTTTATATAATAGATTTTAGGTATAATTACTGATTTAGACTCCTAATTTTTTGGTTTAGTTTAATTTGGTCCCCTTTATTATTTGTTGGTTCAATTTAGACCTCCAATTATTTTAAAAGGTTCAATTTGGTCATTTATGTTAAGTTGAAGTTAACACTGTATCCATATATTACACGTGTCAAGTTGTGGAATTTTCATTACTTTTAAATTTTTTAATTTTTTCTAAAAATATATAAATTGTCACGTGTTAGATTATCGTCATGCCACGTAGCAGTTTACTGTCGTGACACGTGACAATGGTATTAGTTGTTTTCAATTTAGTCATCTATTTAAATTTTTGGTTCAATACCCATACTTTTTAAAATGATCAAATATTGTCATCTCCAATTTGAGACAAAATTAGTAAAAAAGTTTAATTATAACTTATATATACATGTTAAAATATATATATATTTTTTTTGAATTTATATATCAAATCAATCCACCTAAATATTCAAATTATTTTATTTTTAACAAGTGTACAATTTTTCAAGTGTAAAAAATTACAATGGTAAAAGTGAAAAAATAAAATAATTTGAGTATCTAGGTAGAATTTGATGTATAAGTTCAAAAAATTATTTAACATGCATATATAAGTTCTAATTAAGTTTATTTTTTTATTTTTTTTCAAATGGGAGATGGTAAAATTGGATCGTTTTAAAAAATAGAAGTACTAAATTGAACCAAAACTTTAGATAGAGAGCTAAATTGAAAATAACTACTATCACGTGTCACGACTATAAATTGTCACGTGGTACGACATTAAGCTGACACGTGACGGTTTATATATTTTTGGAAAAAAATTAAAAAAAAAAAGTAAAAAAGTAAAATAAATAAATTAAAAAAATTGTAAATTCCACGGCTTAACACGTGTCATGTACAAACACGGTGTTAACTCTAACTTAACGTAGATGATCAAATTGAATCTTTTAAATAATTGGAGGACTAAATTGAACCAACAAATAAATAAGAAGACAAAATTGAACCAAACTAAAAAAAAAGGAAACTAAATCGATATTTATACCTAAATTTTATAAAGACAAAAGTGTCCTCTATAATTTCTAAACAATATCTCTCACATAAATTAAACACTTTCAAACTTCTAAGGTCTTTACTAAAATGCAAAAAAAAAAAAAAAATTTTTTAACACTTGAAGAGTTTCTCACCGGAAGCTTGAAATGTTTTAAAGTCTTTAATTTTTGCAAAAACAAAATCTCTGTGAAATTTATAGTCTTTTTCAAATTATGTTGTTGTGAAAATATTGCACTTTCATGTGAGAAATTTCTCCTTATTTTATAATATCTTTTGTCACTCCTTCAAATTAATTTTTTTTAAGTTTAATTATATTTTAATTTGTAATAATATTAAAATATAGTTACTTTATTATTTAATTTTTTCTAACTTTTTATAGGTGTGCATCAAATAAATTATTAATTATGATTGTATATCACTTATGTGCAGTCCTTTAAATAACGTAAAATTATATTTATGAATATTAGATCAATATTCATTTAATATTACAGTTAACTGTGCATTTTTATAAAAATTCAGACATATTAATTATTCTTAACTAGTGTATTAGGGCACTGGTGAGCAGAACCCTTTATTTTATAAGTCATGCTACTAGTTAAGAATAATTAATACGAACTAAATTTTACAAAGATTCATAATTAATTATGATATTAAATGAATTTCGTCCTAATAATTATTAAAGTAATTTTACTTTATTTAAATGAAAAAATACCGGTAAATGTTTTACAATTGTAATTAGTATTTTTGTTTGATGTACATCAATAAAAATTAAAAAGAAAATAAAATAACTATATTTTAAGGTTACTAAAAATTAAAATATAATTAAACATAAAAAATTTAAATTAACAGAAAAACCAACAAAAAAATAGTGTTAAAGATCTTAAAAGTTTACAAAAAAAATTAAAATATTAATTAAATAATAAAATAACTCTATTTTAATGTTGTTAGTATTTTCAAAGAGATTTTTTTTTGTATTTTGTAAAAATTAAAAACCTATCTTTCAAAAGTTTCTCTTCACATCCCAAGCTTTCATTCATAGACTCTTCAAGTGTGAGAGACATATTATTTTTTGTGTTAAATAGAGACCTTAAAAATTTTAAAATGTTAATTTTTTGTATAGGAGAGATATTCTTTAGAATTTTCAAAAGGTATTTTTATCTTTGTAAACTTTGTTATATGAATTTATAATATAATTAGTTAATAGAGTTAATTACTCTATATTTCAATGTAAAAATAATTAAATCAATGATCATTATTTATACCTTAACGAGTCTTCTTATTTTATTTAAAAGATAAAAATATTTATAACTATTATTAAGTTGTAATTGATAATTTATTAATCAAATAGTAATATAATTTTAACGGTAGTTACAATGTAAGTTAATAAAATTATATTAAAAATATGAATATTATAATACTGTTTTAATTTAAAGGAATTGGAAATGTTAACACTATGAAACTCTTTAAGATATAATTAATAATTTTTTATTTTACTATATTTATGTTAAAATATGAAATAATGAATTCCACTAATTAAAATAATATAAGTTATAATTGTTATACAATTGTAATTAATTTTTATAAATAAATTTTGCTCTCAATAATCATTAATACAATTTTACCTTTTATTTATAGGACAAAAATGTTAATAAGTGTTATAAAGTATAATTGATAATTTATTTGATGCACACACAAAAATTAAATAATTAAATAAGTTTAGATGTTAACACTTTATCACTTGACAGTTGATAAACTAGGTTGCTTATTATTTTTTGTTGCTTTCTATGTTAATTTAAGTTTAATTATTTTTTAATTTTTAACAACATTACAATGAAATAGAACGGTTATAAAGAAAGAGAAACGATACAACAATGTCAACAATGTTAAACTTATCTTATTATTTAATTTTTTTTTTATCAAATAAATTATTAATTTTAAAATCGAGATTATGTTGAGCAGTGGAGGATTCATATAATGGTAAATTGTTGGATCGTATACTGATAGTAAATTTTACTTTTTATACAAACATAATGTATAGAGCTGTCAAAGTGGATTGAACTCGCAAGCCAATCCGGCTCACCATGGATTTGGGTCAGATTGGGATGAATTTTTTTTACAAATTTCAATACGGTTGATTTTTGACCCAGCTCACCCGGGTTGAAGGTGAGCCAGGTTGGTGCAAATAAAGGGTCACACAAGTGTTTTTTATTAAGTTGGACTTTGCATTTGGGTCATATTAGGTTGTTTTTTTAACCCAACACATAGATATTTTGTATTTTTGTGATTTTGGTTTGTATTTGGATTCTATTAAAATTTATTTAAATTTTAATTATAATTATAATTTAGTTTTGACTAAAAAATAAATAAATAATTGTATTTTTTTTAATTAAGTGAATCCGTGAGTCAATCCATTTAATCCACCAACATGTTGGGTCAGGTTCGAATTTTTTTGGCTCGCTAATAAGTGAGTCGGGTTAGGGTTGACTCACTAAGTGATCAACTCGTAATGGGTCGAGCCGGATCAGGTCGGGTTACCCGTTTTGACATGTATATCACCAAACATACATACATGAAAATAAAATTAATCCATTGTCAATAATTAGTCAAACATAAATTTACAAAATTCATCACTTATTTTGCTCTGTGAGTGAGAAGTGTAAGGCCCTGTTCTTTTCTGCCTTTAAATTATAGGGCTGCCCCAAATCTAATGGGCCTAAGAGTTGGCCCAAAGGTTAAAACTGATCCTAGTCTGCCCTAATGCGTACGCTTTCACTCTTTCAGAAACCAGCCGTCATCCCCCTTGCTCTCACAAGACGCTCTGCTAGGGTTTCTCCCCAAGCCTTCTCGAACTAGCTCTAAACCAGTCCCTACTACACGTAAGTGCCCCTTTCTAGATCATATGAGTTCCATTGTTGTTCATTTGCATTTCACAGTTAGGGTTTCGTGTTAATCCGCCCCTTTGTCCCGTGTACCTTCTGCTTTTAGCTCATCAGTGCGTTCTTAGGACTGCAGTGCTCGCGGTCGTGCTGTCAAGGTTCTGTTAACCCTTTTTCCAGGTACGGGAAGTTAGGGTTCGAGTCTAAGTTGTGTTTTTATGCCTGTTCTTGAGTTTGCGAATCGTTTGTATGGGATAATCGTTGTTCTTGATATGTGAGATGTTTTGTGTGATTGGCTGGGTTGATTGATGCATCTGTTGTAGGTGAAGCTATGGCGAGGACTGATAATCTCGCCCAGGCGAGTCAGACTCGCCTAAGCGATTCTGGCGGAGGCTCGCCCAAGTCTCTTTCGCCCAAGGTCACCCAGGCGGCCAGCTCTTTAATTTTGAGCGAGCAAACAACTCGCCCAGGCGAGAGGGATCTTGCCTAAGCGAGATCCCGCGTTGTTTTCTGTTCCTGTTTTGAGCCCTCGCCTAGGCGGAGGGGAACTCGCCTGAGCGAGACTGTCTCTCCTGAGCGAGACCCTTCAACCTGAGCGAGGTGCTAGGCGAGACAGCGCTGTGTTTGGATGTTTGTTTATTCCTGGATGATTGGTTTTGGTTTGGGTATGAATGTTATGATGAAGGACATGTATATAATGAAGTATGATGTATACGTAGCATGATTCATGAATTATAAATGATGGGTTTGGTATGAGTATCGGCATGTGAACTAAATGAGATGGGTGTTATTAAAGTGGCATGATAATGAGATGAGTTGGATCCTATGTACATTGATGGATTATGATGAGTTGGAACGAGTTGGACCTGGAAATGTGAAAGGTAATGGCTTTAAAGGTTGACATAATGAATGTATCCTTGCATGGTGAATATTATTTGACTGTATGATCGTATTTTGTCTGTGTCAGTGCATAATTCCTTGGGATCTCTAGGTGAGACTTTCAGGGTCGCGCTTCAGTGGTCGAGATGTAATTCCATGACCCCTGTTAGTGGGTGTCTATGGTGGTGCCCCATCTATATAACTAGGTAAGGATTCAAGGTAAGGTTGCATTCTGACACTCTAAGGAGTCAGTTAGTCTCACCTAGAGCGGACTGACTCCTGTGGTGAGAGTAGTAGGAGGCCTGAAATCTTCTAAGGGCTAACCTTGTGGTGAGGGAAATTGATTTATTGTAACACCGTAACACATAGTTCGGGGGTGAGCAGAGGTATCCACCACAAGCACAAGCATCTGCTGAATCCGACCAAGTTATATGTATCCGGATGAGTCGAGTCGTAGTGTATTGTTTGGAAGGTCGTAATATGCTTGTGTGACGTATGTATGATGGACTGTGAATATGTATTTGACTTTCTTGATGCAATGATTTTGTATGCTCTGGCTTACCCTACTTTTGTTGTTGTGTGTTCTGCTGTGTGGTACTCTCTTTCGCGATGATCATCGACTTGTTGGTGTGAGCAGAGACGAGGAACACCCATGGACAACAAGGAGATGGTAATTCCGCTGCATAGTCTGTGTGGTTTGGACTTTGGTTTCTGTTGGGCTTTTCTTTAGGGCTATGGCCCATGTATTTGTTGTTCTTGGATTTGTATACTTTTAGTCAATCCGTTATCCTGTTTCTGTTGGCATCTTGGTGTGCCTAGTTTTGTAGGGCATTGTTATACTATTTTATGTGTGGCGTTTCTTTTAATTATGCGTACTAATTAAATGAGACGTTACAAGAAGTAACTATGTTCTACCAATAAAACAATAATTGGTTTGCTCTGGGGTAGAAATTAATCAAATTTTAATATTTAAAATTTAAATAATAAAATATGAGAATACAAATATAATTGAAATGAAAATTATTAAGGCAGCATAGATGTTTCATTGTATCCAAAATTTGTGAAAAAAAAAAGGAAAAATTTAATTATATTAATTTTTAATCGAGTGATGTTGTGGTGTTACACAACTTTGTATTAATTTTGAATTGGAAAATAAATTTGAATAATAATTATATTAAATTTTAATTGGATGAATTTCTTTGTATTAATTTTTAATTAGAAAATGAATTTTAATAATAAGTGTATTAGTTTTTAATTGGATGAATATGGTGACAACACACATAGATTGAATTCAATTATCGAGGAAGGTGAGGAGACAATGCAACAGAAAATTTAAAGAAAATGTTTATATGATTTTACAATTTTATAGGTAATCTTACCAATCATTATGTGTTACAATTATATGTGAAGTCTAACTCCTAAACCCTATATAAAATTTAGGATATTATTATTTTACTATTTAAATCTCAATTTTGACTGCTTGACTGAATATCATTAATGAAATGTTTTCCCTTTAAATAAAGTAAAACTATATTAATGTAAAACTATATTAATAATTATTTAGGTTGTAATTCATTTAATGTCATTAATTGTTTTCCTTTTATATTTTTTTAAAAATATTTTTAAATTTTATCAATTAGTTTTGATTAACGTTTGCAAATTTGATAAATGTCAAAACAATCAGAAAATGAGTACGAGTATATACCCATTATACGGTGAAGATGAGACAAAAATTTAATATGCATTAAATTTGGGTATGAGAATGATGATAAATTTTAAGTATGAGATAGTAAAACTCGTTCTACCTTCGCCCTGTTGTCATACCTATTTATGAAATAGGTCTAAAACTAGTTTTTTAAGTTGCTATAGCACACAATTTGTAATAAATAAATTTATTAGATTATATAAAAAAATTAAATGAGTTTTATTGTATAAATGAAATTTGTCTCGTTTTAAAAAATATATTACTATATAATTGTAATTTTAAAATTTTTGAAATTATTAAAATTTTACTGAATTTTTTGATATTTCTATTTATTTTCTGAAAGTTATATAGATTTTTTTTTTATTTGAACAAGTTATTTTATTTAATTCAGTTCATCTAATAAATATTAATTAGATTAACTTTTTATTTTAAAAAAATATTTTTTAATTTCTCAATTTAAACTACGGTTACTTTTTATTCTATCATTTTCACCCAGCATCAATATAATGAAAATACATGTTATCTCTAAAAATATCAATCATTAATAAAATAGAATAACTTTTGAAGTTATTATAATAATAATAGTGATTCAATTCTATTTCCCTATTTTCAAAACTGAAATATTAATTATTTCAATTTATACTAACATTAATTGTTTTTCATTTCAACTAAATAAAAAACTAAAATTATAACTCCATTTATACTAAAAGTGATGTAATAATATTTTTCTATGCATAATGAAAATACATAATAATAAATAAAAATAAATTAAAAATAAAAAATACATTAAAATATAATAAATAATAATAAAAGAAAATCAAATAAGTTTCATATTAAAAGCTAGTTAAAGTAACTTCTTAGTTAGAGCTTCCTAAATTAAATTACTTTAAATACTTATCACACGCTTGGTCAAAATTGATTAAAATATCTTATAAATAAGTCAAATAAATTAGTAATATTAGCTTCATTAAATACACTTGAAAACTATGATTTATTTTTATTTATTTGATATATATATATATATATATATATATATATATATATATATATATATACATCTATTAAAAATATTAATATCTAGAATTTAGTTAAAATGTATTAACTGTTTAAAAAATTACCTTTTTGGGTAATAATATATAATACAAAAGATATATTTCTACGTTTATAATAATTTCAAAAGTTATTTTAATCTTTTCAATTTTTTTTATCATATTTTGGAGAAATAACATGTATTGTCTTATCCAGGTATTGAAAATTAATTCAGCCGGATTTAAAAATATAAAATCTAATTAAAAGATGGCATATTAAATTTCGTTCTTTTTTTAGGAGATTAAATTATTTGATTGTTTGGGAATTGAAACTTATATTTATTATTTATTCAACTTTTTATTAATACAATATTATTATGAATTATTATCCGTTGTTGTGAAGTTCATTTTCTGTTTTAAAAGTTTTGGACCTGGTTTTATTAGAAGGTTTAAGGTTAGTCCACTTGTCTTCCAAGATCCATTTTTGCTGCTCTCTTATTTCCCATTTTGCACCCTTAAAATAAAACATCTCACTCTTTTGTCCCATGTTTGAAATCAAAGCTGAGCTAGGGTTATTGAGAAATCCTCCTCCAAGCTAATAAAACATTCTTCCTCCAAGTAAGTTTAACACTAAAACTTTGTGTTTTCCTTCTTTTCCATTTCACTTGCTTTGGTTCTGTCTTGAGTTCGTCTCTAGAGCCTTATTCTCGTTCTTGTGTGCATAATTTTCAAGTCCTTAATATGTTTCTGGAGTTGTGGTGTTGTTCCTGTTAAAGCTCTCTTCCTGCAAGTCTATTTTCTAGTTTCGAGGTAAAAGAAGCTAGGGTTTTGCACGTTTTTAAATTATTTTGCTTGTTTTTGGTTATGTTTTGCGTTCTTAATGCTTGGATGATGTTTGTGATTGTGTGAAAATATATTGTTTGTGTGGATGGATGGATTTCTACTGTTGCATACAGGAGCAAGAGATAAATTGTTATTCTCGCCCAGACGAGAATCCTCTAGCCTAAGCGAGAGTAGCAGAGAACTCTCTTTTGTCTTTGCTCGAGTTGTCGCTCAAGCGAGAAGGTCTAGCTTAAGCGAGAACTCACAGTGATGCACTATACCTTCTGTTCAAGTTCTCGCCTAGGCGAGGAGAGTCTAGCTTAAGCGAGGGGACCCTGTCGCTTAAGCAAAACCTCTTAGCTTGAGTGAGAATGGGGCAGATTAGCTTTAAACTATGTGATTTTACTTGTGGATTGATTGAATTACTCCTAGAAGCGTGAACATGTGACTATGCATGTATTATAGAATATTTTGAATTGAAATTGTTGTCCTTGGTATGAAATGAGAATGGATGTGTGAGAATATGTATATGATATGTGCTTGACGTAATTCCATGAGTCTCTTGGGAGACTTTATGGTGGTGTTATGGTAGTGTATATAATTAAATAAGGATTCAAACAAGGTTGTATCCTGACACTCTAAAGAATCACTCAAACTCATGTAGAGTAGACTGGTTCAAGTGATGAGAGTAGCAGGAGATCTTAGTCTCTGGCAAGATAATGGACTTAGATGATCATGAAATAACGTTATGCGTGGTAGGGTGAAACCCATTGTCAGTGGCTCTGCAAAGCAGTAAAGACCACCACAAGTGCAAGCAACCAATGAATTCATTCTCATTACATGTATCTGGATAATCGAGTTATATGGTCTTTTATTGTTTGCTATCACATTTTTTGTTGTGCTTACTGATTTGCCTACTTATAACCTGTTTGCATATATGTATATCAAAATAATTTTTTTCCTCTAGCTTACCCTTTCTCTCTGTGTCTATTTCTTGTTTTGTTTTTCTTTTTTCAATTATCATCAATGTTGGTGTGAGCAGATGTGAAAACTTATGGTGATCGTGCGGACGGTGGAGATGCTACTATTTAGTTAGGCTCCCTAGATTATGCTCATTGTGAGCCTTTCTTCTTAAGAATTGTGTTATTTGTGATTCCATGCTCCGTGGAGCATTCCTTTTGCCAAATTGATTTATATTTTGAGATACGTTTATGACATTGTTTTGTGCCCTTGATCTTTCCTTCCGTTTCAGTATATTTTAGATAATTTTGTGATACTTTATTTATTAGAATTATCTATTAAATGGGATGTCACAATTGTGATTCACTTAAATATGTTAGTCAATTGTTAGCTTTGAGAACATGCATGCTTTAAACTAGAAGTCCTTTTGTTTTTCAAAAACATAATTCTCTCAATTCTCTATTCAATTCTCTTCTAATCATCTAAGCAATCTCTCTTCCTAGTGAAGATTCAACATTAGGAGTGATCAGTTTGGAAATTCTACCAAAATTCTCTTTCATTTTCTTTCTTTAAGTTAATTTTTTTGCTCATTACAATACAGAGTAATATGTTTTTTCCTCACATGCAAGCCTTTTTAGAGTGCATGTTAGTTTCCTTTGTTCTTAATGAAACTCTGTTTGTAGTTAATTCTAGAATTCTACCTTGATAGTTGAATCAAGCCTTTGTTTTGTACATAGAGTGATGTTTCGTGTGATACTATGAAAAGGGGCAGAGTCGTGATAGTCCACTTCTTTAAGGTAATGAAAGCTAACCATTTAAGTTGTTTTAAGTAGTGATACTGACAATAGAAAATTGAATTTTTTAAAGGGAAGAACATTTGATATTATATATATATATATATATATATATATATATATATATAAGATTTTATGCACCATGCTAAAATTGTCTGCAGAAAATTTGTTGATTTTAATGGGCTGTAGGGAATTAAAAGTTTAAATTGTTAGTTTGCGTATGTTTTGCTAAATAATTTGCTAGAAATTGTGTTTTTGAACCAGGAGTAACAATTTAGTGTGGATTAAAGATGGTATTGAGAGAGTTCGAGCTTGGGGTGGAAATTTGGTATGGAAAGATTTCAGATGGATGATACTAGATAGAAATTTGAGAAGTAGTGCTCATCTTATACTGTCGAATACTGACTTGGACAATTCATAAAAACAGAGTTGGGGGTTTAGACAGATAGACTTTTTGGAAAGTTCTTTTGAGAAAACTTTTGTAAACACTATTCTATGTACTAATTGAATATTCTTAGAGAGTATAAGACACCATGTGAAGATTTGGCCCAAGTCATCACCATGGTTCTTCAGAGCATTGTATTGTTTTCATCAAGTATCAAAATTATTAATCGCTTTCCTTAACTAGATTGACACTTCTATACTCAAAATGTTCTCTTTACAAACTCTACCTTTCATAAATTACTCTCCCTACATATAACAAACTTTGATCAACGATCACACCACATAAAAAAGTTAAAATATATATATATATATATATATATATATATATATATATATATATATATATTTTGCGATAAGTTATTTTTAGCCTAAACCTTAGTGTACTTATAAAATTGATTATTATCAAATTTATAGATGAATTTTTTTTTTAATAATTGTGTATGTTATGTTTATAATTAGAGAAAGAAATATTAAGTAAGTAACACTACAAGACAAATGCATAAACGATAATGACATAAACTTAAAAGTATTAAATAAAAAATTATAATTTAAGAAACCATGATTTTTCTAATATACTAATATGTGGCCGTGCATACACACGAGTTTTTTATTTTTGTTTTTCTATAGAATAATAATATAATTATTATTATATTTATCTAAATAAATTTAAAAATTATATATATTAATATTATTAATAATTATAAATTATAAATTTTTAAAATATTATAAATTTATTTAGTAAAACTATTTAGTACAACAACATTTTTTATAATTAAAAAAAACACTTATAATAATAACAACATTATAAATAATAATAATAATAAACTAATGATAATAATAATAAAAATATTTATACTAAAAAAATAATGTGAATGTTAATACTAATACTAATATTAACAACAATAATTTATAACTATATATAAAAAAATGTATCCTTTTTATGTTTACAAATTTATCCTCTTAATTATTATTTTTAAATTTAAATAATTATTCATATAAAAAAGTTACTTTTCAGTTTTATCATTTTATTACTAGTTTTAGTAATTAATTTTTAAATTTAAATAATTACTTTGATGGTGAGATAAATCAATAACAAAACAAATAAAAGTGCAAACAATTGAGATATGTTCCCGTAATAAACAAAAGTATAATGTATGTCTAACTATAATAACAAAAAAAAATAATATTAATAAAAATAATATCACTATAATAATATCCTATAGTGATAAAAATATTAATAACAATAGAATAATAATAATATCACTATAACAATATCTCGTAGATAATAACAACAATAATCTATAACAATATATAAAGAGGATTCCCTCTTTTGTGTCCATTTTAAAATACCAATTTTACCCTTTAAAATATAATTATTTATTAATTTTTTGATATATTTCACTTTATTTATCAACTATTATTCTTTATTTGACTTTATTTTTAATAAATATAATTTTATTTTATATATTAATTTAATAACATTACAATATTATCACCTACTAATATAATATCATGCATATTTAAAAAATATGTACACACAGGCGCGATAACGCCTGTGTTTAGCTAGTTATTACTAAAATCGTTTAATTAATGTATGAGCAAACTCGTCCAATGTATATTACAATATTATTCTAATTATTGAATAGACAAAGTCGTCTAATGTATATTAATAGTCTCATCAAAATTTTCTATGAAAAAGCTTGTCTAATGTATGTTGTTAGACTCGTTGAACAAACTCGTCTAATGTGTGTTGCAAGACTTGTCGAACAAACTCGTCAAATGTGTGTTGCAAGACTCATTTAATTGTGTATGACGACCTCACCTAATGCATCTACTATGTATTACTAAAATCATTTAATTAATGTATGATCAAACTCGTCCAATGTATATTGCAATATTATTCTAATTATTGAATAGACAAAGTCATTTAATGTATTAATAGACTCATCCAATTTTTCTATGAAAAAATTTGTCTAATGTATGTTGTTAGACTCGTCTAATCAATATATGAATGACTTGTCTAATGTGTATTGCTAGACTGGTCTGATTGATTCACCAACAACTCGTCCAATCAAAGTATTCGTAAACTCATCTAATCAATGTATGAAAAGAGTCATCAAATATCTTTTTTGTTACACTCTTCTAATTATTGTATCTATAATCTCGTCTAATGTGTACTATTAGACTCTTGTAATATTTTTTCTTATACTCGTCTAATGAGGGTATGGAAAGTCTTGTCTAATGTGTACTTCTACACTCATTTAATCAATGCTCATTTAATCAATGTATGTTTAATGTATGTTTTAAGATTCATTTAATGATAAGTAGTTTTTTAGCTTTTACCTTTTCTTTCAGTCTTACTAAAATTAGGGTTAAGTATGTTTATAGTATCTGCCAAAACGTTGACGCGAATTTAGAATTCGTCCATGTCCAAAGTTTTTATACATTTGGTCCTCAAACGTTAAACATGCAGTGATAGATTCCCCCTAAACTAGTTACATCAACTATTTTTGGTGTGTTAAATGTGTTTCATGCAAGCACTTTAATTATTTACATTGTTTGACACGTTTTCGCTCAGTATTATAGTTTTAATAAGTATATTTTTTTGTTCAAATATATATTTTAAACCTTAAAATGAACTATTAAGTAAAACAAAAATCCTTCTTAATATAGGTAGAAAAGTTACTACAATAAACGAAAGAAATCCTTTGAGTTTCAAGAAGTGGATAATGTTTTCTTAAAAGTTACATCCATGACTAGGGTTGGTGGAGCTCTAAAATCCAAAAAACTTTCACCTAAATTTATTTGTCTTTGTTTAATCCTTGAACAGATTGATTTTGTTGCATGCCAAATTGCTTTGCCTCCAAATCATTCAAAAATGTCTTTCATGTGTTCTAACTTCGTAAAAATATTAATGACTTTCTTTATGTTATATAACCTAATATAGTACAAATACGATAAAACCTTACATATGATATGTTTCCTGGGAGGATTGGAGATTAGAGGATGTAGCTCAGATGGTAGAGCGCTCGCTTAGCATGTGAGAGGTACGGGGATCAATACCTCGCATCTCCATCTTTATGTTTTTTTTATATGAAAACTATTCATAATACGTTTAGAATGTCAATATGTATGTAAAAAAGTAAAGGGTAGATTGTTTAAAAATAAAAAAAAAAGATATAACATGTTATAACATATGTAAAGATATACAAATCTTTTATTAAAACTATTTTTTTGTTAATTTATTAATTTTAGTAACTACTTTTTTGAGGTGAAATATTTAAGGATAAATCAATGACAAAACAAATAAAAAGTACAAGTAATTTAAATATGATCCCGTGATTAAAAAAATATGTGTTAAGATCGAACGCTTACCACCACTAGGCCAAAAGTTATAACAATTAGTTAGGACACAACTCGTTTTACTTAAGAGCGTAACAATCTAAGCGCCACATTCATTTATGATTCGGCCCATTTGGCCTCTTCCACGGCACAATTGATGCCACATGCAACAATTTTAATTTTTCAGTTTTACCCTTACTTATCATTTTAAAAATTAATTATTTTATAAATATTTTACTTTTAACCGTTATCCTAAAAACCTCTTTTGTGTATATATTTTATTTTTCAAATTTTACTTATTATTTTAAAAATTAATTATTTTATAAATACTTTACCTTTAACCGTAATTTTAAAAACTTCTTTTATTTTTATGAATTATTTTATTTAACAACTATTTTAAAAATTAATTATATATTCTTAAAGTAAAAATTATTAATTTTAACTCAAATTTATATGAAATTTAAAAAAATTGCGAACACACATGCTGCGCGCAAGTATTTTCACCAGTACTAATAATGAAAATAACCCATAATAATAATACTAATAATAATAATAAAAATATTATTAATGATACAATACTACAAACATTGATGCTTATATTAATGTAAATATTAATATATAATAATAACATTGTTTATAATAATAATATCAATATTACTACTAATACTAATGCTACTGATGTACTCATATAAATTAAAATAATATTAATAATATTAATATTAATAATAATAATAATTTTATTGATAATAACAATAATGGAATAATAGTAGTAATTGTTTCTAGGAATTTTGTTAAATTAAACTACTGTTTTTAGGAATTTTTGCATAGTACTTTTTAAATGTTTGTTAATTATTGAAAATCATTATTTTATAAATTAAAAAATAAACATAATCTAATAAATATTTTATATATAACAGTGAATTAAATATTTTTTAATTTGATTTCTTAAATTAAACTATTATTTTAAAAAATGTTTTTAGGACTTTTTTGCATATGTAGTTTCTGACATCCCATTTTAATAGAATAATCTACTAAAATTTCGCATCACATAATTATAATATAAAAGAGCACACGACATGAAGCATACATGTATTAACTATTATAGTTATCCATCATATACTCGGAAAGAAAGTTTAGGCACACCATGATGTCATAAAGAACACAAAAGTACTATTGTCTTACAAAAGACTATTGATAGAGCAAGGAATTTAAAACTAAACACAGTTCTTCAAAAGGGACTCGACAGTGAGTCACAACCCAGACCATGGGAACCACCCTACACCACAACATCCTCACCACCCTGAGAACCTCCAGGGGTTTCCACATATGCTCACACCAATAGTATTGGTGATCATTGCAAAAAGGAAAACCAAGCAAAAAAACACACACCAAGAGAAAAGGTAAGCTAGAGCAAAATTTTTTTTAATCATGTTATAGAGCAAATCAATAGTCAGATCATATTATGCACAGACAAAACAGTAGGCACCCAAATCATGTGAAAGCAAACAATTTCAACACTCTGTGACTCAATATCCAGATCATACTCTTGATATAGAATTCTAAAGGAGTATGCACCTGTGCTGGTTTCTAAACTTTGCAGAGTCTAGACACAAGGGGTTATCACCCAACCGCACACATGGTTAATCCTCTAATGTCTTGGGCCCAATATGTCCCAAGACTAGGACCTCCTGCCACTCTCACCACATAAATTATTTTATTCTGTGTGAGCGTGAATAATTTTTAGAGTTCAGGATACCTTCCTTTATCTAGACATCTCCTATATCAAGGTATACACTAACCACCATCACCAAGAGTTTCCCTTGAAACTCTTTTACCAACAAAATTCACATGCCATATCAAGCATTCAATTCTCATGCCAAACCACACCACCAACCATACAGTCATGTTTTCCATTTCATACACAACATAACAAGATCCCATTCAATTTCATGCTTTATAAATGCCTACCAATGTCCAACCTAACCAAGTCATGGCTCATTACATAACACATTATGCAAACGATTTGGGATTTTAGAAATAAAACTACAGCTTGTGTAAAGCTCCAAAAATTTTGTATTTTGATTCAAATATTAGAGGATTGAATCAAGAACCAAATGCAACAAGAACCAACTTAATTGAATAACTATAGAGGAAGTTATGCACCAAACAAGTAACGAAGGTCAATGTTGGCAACAACCAAACTACAGGGACCTTGCGATAAAAACTGCTCTCACTATAGAGCTCCGATTCATGACCCAACCGATCAAAGTCAAGAACTAGGTGTTAAGACTCAGCTGGTAAAATTTTAGTTCGATCCAACGGTTAACAAGACGGGAAAGTCAATTTTACTAAAACTGCGCATATCAGAAAAAAGACACAATCGCCTAGCGATCAAGGCACTCGCCCAACGACCGCCCGACACTTCAGAATACGAAAAATAACGTCAAATATCACAGTTTCATGAAAATACACCAAAAATTAACGTTTTCCCCAATCATGTCTCATATTCCACAAAACACTAATCAAACTTAGCCAAACGAAACAAGAACAAACAAAACAACTTAAAAAAAGTGAAACCCTAGCTTCCCTTACCTTACTCAAGCTTAGCCAAACGAAACAGGACCCCAAGGAGAGCACCACAACTTCAGAAACAGATTAAGGAGCTGAAAATATTGGCACACGAAAACACAAGAGGGTTATTAGGATGAACCCTAGGCAGAGCCACAACAAGACAGTTGAAATAAGAAGGTTGGGGTCTACTTACTTGGAGATACAAGTTCAGGCAGCTCCAAACCAAGAAGATTCGCTAACTTGAGGAGGCAAAAAAAAAAACTTGTGCCCTAGCAGAGTTGATGCTCAAGGGTTTAAGGAAGGGGAGGGATATGTTTTCTGTAAAATGAAGCAGAATGAGGAATAAGGGGACTGTACGGGATCTTGGGGGTCCCCATAATAAGATGACTCTGGACCCTCTAAGAGGCCAGACCCAAATCTTCTCTTAAAACATAATTCAAATAAAAAGGGGGTTTCACATAGTTTCTAAATATTTTAATTTTTATAAAATAAATTATATAAAAGTAAACGTAATTAAAGAAATGTCTAAAATATTATAATAATTATATTTACTTTTAATATGGATGGTTAAGGTAATAAGTTATTATTTTGGAATTAGGGAATTACAGTAAAACCATCGGACAACAAAAATGGAAGAACAATAAGATAGGACAAATTCGTTATTTAAGGATTTGTTTCTGTACAGTAAAGCAGCCAAAATAAGGTGATGGATTTTAGAAAAGAACCCTCTTCAACAAACAAGTTTTTTTTTTTTTTTTTTTTTTTTTTTTTTTTTTAATAAGAAGGGTATTTGCAAAATAGGAAAAAGTGAAATGACAAAAAAAACCAAAAAATATGACAGATATCAAATTATGACCACTAGGTATTTATGGATTTTCAATTGTATTAACTTTTCTTATAGATATAGTAGAAGTAGATTTCTAAATAAATAAATTATATATATTTTTTTTTTGTGGTGATGAGCTTAGTGGTGGTGGTTATGGGATGGTCCTAGTGATGGTTGTGAAGACCGATGGAAGTTGATGATTCAATAGTTAGAGGTGGCGAAGGTGAACACATTCTGTTTTCTTAGTTTGTAAAATCTTTAATGCACTTCCCGGTTTTCATAAATCGCTTTCTAACATGGACAACTTTCGTCCTTGTGACTTGATAAAAAAATCTTCTCCCAACCACTTCCTACCCTTTGTGAGCGTCGCAAAACTCAATCACATTGTTCTCCCACCCTGTCCAAGTTCACAACCTTTCCAATGGATTCCATCACGATTTCCACGTACTGACCTCACACACCGCCATGCATGACTTGCACTTAGCACCTACAACGCCTTCACCCTGACCCTTGACCCTTAATCAGATCACTTGAGAACCCCAATTGTTGTTGCCTCTACTTGAATGCATCTAAAAAATTATAATGACAATTAGGGATTAATGAATCGAAGAATATAAAGAAGAGAAAAAGAAGAAGAAAAACTCCAAACAAGAGAAAAGAGAGAGTTGTAGTGAGGAGTTGACTGCCATTTGCTACCAAGAACATTTTTTTTATGAAGTATATGGACGAAATTGGTATACATACTTTAAGGTAAGGACGAAATATAATTTTAATCGATGATTTGAAGATGAGTAATATATATATATATATATATATATATATATATATATATATATATATATATATATATATAAAATTTCAAATTACATTACATTTGATATACAATATAATTAAAAGTTTTATATATGTTTTTATTCCTCAGCTTTCAGTGAAAATTGAAATTAGTCCTTCTTCAAAACTTTGGCCTAATTTAGCTACCCAACTTTAAAACTGTGTAAATTTAGTCTTTTTAACCATATTTTATTAAGTTTATTTAACGTTTTAAATGCATTTCATGATAGCATTTGAGTTGTTTACATTGTTTGACACATTTTTGTTTCAACGTTAGCTAAAAAATTATCATGAAACACATTTTTTAATATATTTAAATTTTTTTTTTACTTTTTAGATTGATTGTAAATGAACCTCGTTCCTCTGTGTATGCATATACATGTGTGTGAGAGATATATATGTGTGAGAGAGACTTGTAAAATGCAATTAACGATTATTAAAAAAAATGAGGTTATTGATTAAGTATAATGTGAAAATTGTCTGGTAAGACGTTAGATTTGATTTGATTTTTCTTGTAATTTGTATACATACAAATTTGTTTGAAGCAAAACCAGTGAGATAAGATGGATCTCTATCAAACGACATTGATTTGGTGTAACAAATGCAATTGTGATGAATATGAGAAAAAAGAAAATAAAATTCGTTTTGAATATATTCTCATCCACCTTAATCTTTGACGCATACCAAAGAAGAAGAAAAATAGTAAAACTTAGAAACATGGCCAGCTGAAGTTCAAAAAGGTTGACGTCATGTATCAAAATATAAAAGATTAGGGTACTGAAAGTTGAATATTCTTCCATTAAAGAAAGAAAAAAGATAGTGAGAATTGTGACATATGCAATGTGAGTTCATGTGGGTGTGGTGGGGACTTCCCTCTCAATTGGATCCCCCATTGAATTAGGTAGGGTTAGGTTAAGAAAGCACATGCACCCAACCTTCTTTCGATTTCTAGCTTCTTTCCCTATGGGAAAATCCATATCATAATTCATATGTATATTTCTTTAGGGTAATTTTTTAGTGTTGTCAACGATCTTGAAGCTAAAATCATTAGCAGATACTCATCACTAAACCAAATGTTATCTCTACCCATTTGCAAGTTGAACCACCACCATTATATATGATGGTCAATATATTGCTCTATATATCCTTGCTATCAAATCAATCTTTTGACTTATTCTAAGGATTACTTTAATTCATTAAAGCACTATAGGTAACGCAAGTAGTGACAAGGAAAATATGTGTTATCAGTTAAGAAGTGAACTTTGAAGATACTCTCTCACGTCAAGGTAGTAGTAAATTTTAAGTTTAACTCAATCTCACACAACCGACTTGTAAGATAATATTTGTATTTACTAATATATTATGAAATTACTTTATCTCTAGTCGATATGAAACTTTCAACATTTTCTTTTTCATTGAGAAATTGGTATCATGTTTTGTAGTTATGTGTAGGTTTGAGAGAGAAAGAAGTTGGTAACAATGGAATGACATCTTCACCAACACAACGGGATAAGGTTGAAAGCTAATTGAGTTGTAATGGCAAGTCTAATTCCAAATCACTAATGTTTGTTTGCAATCTTGGTGGTTGCAGAGTCCCCAATGCTTTTTGAGTTTGGTGTAAAAGATAAGGTATGAAAGGGTTTATTGGATCAATTTCTTGACCTTAGCCATAAACACCAATAAGCTTGAAAACAGTAGCACGTACAAATTATTGAAAAGTAAAGGTTATGGTTCACTTTCAATTGAATGGACCCCTACCCATTTGTTCCCCAAAGCTTAAGAACCCCATGTTCTTGTACTTCTGCCCAACTATCCCTCTTTCTTTCAATCCATATCATATCCAATACAATGTCATTTAGTTTCAGGGATAACACGTGGACATTCCTCCATCTCCACCTTTCTTATTGCTGTTCATTCACACGTCTATTTTCTGTGCTCTTTTATCAATTTCAAAAGGCTACTTGCATATTAACAAAATATGTTGTGTGCAATTATGTGACAGTGCTTATGATAAGAATGTCTTAATCATTACTAGTAATTTATTTAAGGTATATAAAACAATAACTACCAGAGTTCTTGTTTGGTGAATCTTGTGTCACTAGTGTTGCTTCAGGTTTATCTCACAATCTCAAGTCATCTTAAGGAAAAGAGTGAATATTTGGAAGGTTTTGTATGAAAAATGCTGTGCGTTCAACGTTGTGAATAATGGACCATGTTCTTTCGAAGCCAGCCATGTAGTCTCTGCGATTTTATATTGATTTGACGTTAAAATTCAAAATACATGCATTGGAAACTCAATCCAAACACACGTGTTGATTCCAAAACTGTTAGTTTAATATTTAAATTTGGCAGATACCAAATAATTACTATTTTTGTCTTTCCTTTTAAAGAAAAATAGAGGAATTCTTTCCCTAATGGGTCTTTTAGGGGCCGAAGTATTTTCCGTTGGAAGTAACAGTGTAAAACTCTTATTTTGAATATTTTTTTAATATAATTATATATTGTACTTAAATTTGAAATTCTTATATAAAGTCATTAAAAGTTAAGAAATATAATGATATTTTGACTATTTTTTTATTTATTTTTAATCTATCATTCTAATCATCTTTAGATTATTACATCACACCACTAAAAAAATTAAAACAGATAATTGTAATAATGGGTTAAAAATGGATCATAATATCATTATATGTTTATACACATGATTATAATTTAATATATTTAAAAAACAAGAAAGTTGTGAGGGCATGTAATTTTGTTCTGGTTCCAAGTTTAAGCAATTTTAAATCAGAACCTTTAAGTTGTTCAGACGTTTGGATAATCTTTCTATTTATAGCTAATAAGGTTGTAGATTGAACAACAATTTATATATCTATGAATTTTTTATGATATAAAAATATATGAAATTCTGGAAAGATGATTTAGGTTAGTTTACTTAAAAGATGGAAGCATTTTATCTTATAATATTTTTGAGAGTATAGGGAATTTGTTATAATTTATCTATCACTATAGTTTAGTGTTTAATTGTATATTTTATATAGTCTCAAATTCCTTGATCTATACCTAGACATTCTTTAAACCCCAGCCTAAAATTTGTAAGAACCTAGAAAATGACATTTTAAAAGTGATAATGGTTTAAAAATAGTGAGACTCGATTATTTTAATATTAAAATGTTTTAATATAAATAGAATTGTTATAAACGAGTTTCATTATTTTAAAACACACCATCTCTCTAGAAACCACTTTTCTAGAGTTCTCTGACTTCTCTCTAGAGGTTATGTCTCTCTGGTCGTCTGATTGAAGAACCGAGACCGTAGGATTGATCCTCTCGGCGAGCTCTTCAAATTGGACCGATCAGTTTCTCCGTTCGCGTAAGTTGAGTTTCCGCTCTCATTTTTAGTCTTTTCTGTTTTTTGTTGCATGCAAGCCCTCTTCCGCTTGCATGCGATGTTTTAATTATCAGTATGAGTCTTTGTTGATCAGTGATCATAACAGTATGTCCTGATCGTTCTTGTGATGTTTCTATGTGTAGATAGAGCATCCTGTGGAGTTAGAGGTGTTGAAGTTTTTAAGGCGTTGACGTTTATAAAGTTGTCTAAACAGGATAACAGGTAAGGAAAGCTAACTATTTTACTTAAATTTCGTATAGAAATCATTCTGATGACTTTGAATTGCATGATTGAGTGTTGTATGAGTGCTTAAACTGTGTAATTGAGTGTATGATTGGATTGTGCTAGATTCATGGACTGTTGCATGTGAGAACAAATTGGGAATCTGGTATTTTTGCCTAAGCGAGCAGGTCTCGCCTGAGCGAAAACACCAGAAACTCATCCCATGTCTCTGTGCGAGATCTCGCCTAGGCGAGCCAGTCTCGCTTGAGCGAGAGTCACTCTCGTCTAAGCGAGACAACTTAGTCTGAGCGAGAATTCACCCAGAGTTTGGGTTGTTCTCTGTTTCAAGCCTCGCTCAGGCGAGAATGACTCGCCTAAGCGAGAGAGCCCTTTCGCCTGGGCGAGATCTTCTAGTTTGGGCGAGAACCTCTGCAGCTGAGTGTTATTTTCCTTGTTTCTAATGGATGAAACTATGTTTAAATGTTAAAATGTGAACTTAGTTATGATATGCATGAATTGTTATGACTGATAATATGTGTGGTGAAATTGCATGAAGTTGGAATGTGAGAAGATGTGGTTGAATTAGGATTTCAAGGGAAATTCTAAGAGGAATGTTTTAGTGTATGTAAGGACATAAGGACTCCGTATGGGTTGGTATCCTGAAACTCCAATAATCATTCACGCTCAGTTAGAGCATAATGGATTATGTCGTGAGGAGTAGCAGGAGGTCCTAGTCTTTGGACTTGATCAAGTCTTAGACGCGAAGGGGACTTACCCTGTGAGCAGTCGGGTGATAACTCCTTGTGTCCAACTCTGTAGAGTTTGGGAACCGTCACAGGTGCAAGCCACCCTGTGATCCAATGTCGCTTACATAATCTGGATATCGAGTCTAAAGTAATATATCTCCATTGTGGTTGTGGTGGTCTATGTGATTCTGGTGAAAATGAGAAAGATTGCATGATTTTTGTTTATAATTGAACTGTATGATTATTTTAATCAGATTAGCTTACCCTTGCTTGTTGTGTGTTTGTCTCGTGTTGTATGTTTTCCTTTTGCGATGATCACCTATTCGGTGGGAGCAGATGTGGTTGCAGTGTCAAAGGTGCTTCTAGAGGATGAAGAACCATCGTTTTAGTGTTGAGAAGGAGGTTTCCAGTGGGAGCTTTAGCAGTGGTCAGTTTAAGTATAGAGCTTATTAGTTTAGTTTAAGTGTATAAGTGATATATTTTTATAGTCATCTCTTTTGTAAGACTGTATTAATATATTATGTACACCGAACTATCTGTTTTGGAACTATGATGAAACTCCCTATTTTTATTAGTTTTAAGCTGCTAAAATTGGGATGTTACATTTATGGTATCAGAGTAGTTCGTCCTTAGGATGACCTGAAGGTTGTGGGTTTGTCATGTCTTGTTTGTGTTAAAGTTCGAGTTCAGTAGAGTTTGTCTGCGAAATCGAAGTATTAAAAACAGAAAATGTCTTGATAAAGTAATGAGGGTGCACACTCATGACTAGATCAAAGATTGTTTTCCTTTCTTAATTATAATGATTTGAGGAAAGAAGAGTGATAAACAAAAAGTTTTGGCTATCAATAGATGTTTGAGTTTTGTTTTCTGTGTCCATGTTGGTTTTGTTGCACCTCTATGATTTGTGTTTAGTGTTTATAGTGATAGAGGAATGCAGATTCGAGGTCAACTTAACCTGCTTACCTTTGTGAGGGTTGGATGTAGTTTTTGAGACAACTTTTTACCTCAAGGATATAAGTTTGTTGTATGAAGTAGATCGATGAGCAAGGAAAGTTAAGCTTTGGGATAGTAGACTGGATAAAGATGTTAAAATTTTGCTTCAACGTTTAGACTAAGGAAGCTTCAAGAGCAGGCTCACGAGATCGAATATCACAAGTTTCCCAAAAGGAGTTGAGTTCAGAGGTTAGAAATATGGAAGATATCAGTGTATGTCAGCGCAACAACGTTTGAGAAGACCAACTTGGTTCTACATCCCGGCAATTCTGAGGTTCAGAGTTGTACAAATACATGCAATGTTAGGAGAAATGTCATTAGATATAGTCGTAAGACCATAACTAGTGCTTTCTTGGATTGGTGAAAGAGAAGCAGTTGGCAGATCCTAGGTTACAGAAAATAATGAGATTGTTTGACATCGAACAAGCAAAGAAAGATAAAGATCGTGAAGTGTAAAAAGACGACAAATCCCTAGTGGGAGGTTAAGACATATCAGAGTTTGCGGATAAGTTAGGTAAGATGATGTTTCCTAAGTAGAAAGAGAAATAATATGTGGACGAGAATGAAGTGGCATAAAGGTTTCATATTAGGTTCAATAATCAGAAGGAGATGCTTGGATCTTTTCAGTAGACAGTAGGATGTTTCAAGAAAAAATAGTTCATGAGCATAAGCATTGACTTTGGGCTGAGGTAGAGAAATTCAAGTGTGGGAAGAAGAAGCGAACCGTTAAGTTCGATCTTGTGGGAACGATAAAAGCTAGAGAAGGCAGAGTACCGTAAATAATTAAAGGAGAAGAAAAATCTTAAGTAGTTGGAATTGTGTTTACGATAGCTGGTGCTGGAGCTGTTAATGCAAATTATCAAATTCAAAAGGTGGTGTTTGGGATATGAGTTTTGGTTTCGTTCGTGATTATAAAACCTTGGTGTCGTCAATATGGTAAATGAGTTATGGTTAACTGCAAGGAGGAGTTGGAGTTTGAGTTGATAGTTTTTCTTCTATGGCGGACAAGTGAAGATTTCTTGGATGCGTGGTATGTTTCGGGGTGATCAAAGGATTCAAATTCAAATTCAACTTGAATTACTTTCTTTACAAGGTTTTGTTGGGAGCATAAATCTCAAGGGTGACTTGGTTGTTTTCTAAGCTCATTCTGGTGGAATTTGGTAGCATAGGAAGTGATGTTACTTATTTCAAGCAGGTGAGTAAATGGTTGTGCATCAAGTATGGAACAAGTTGAAAGGTGAAGACAGAGTGTTATCGGTATGAGTGTTTATCTAGTAAAGGCGCGTGAAGAACAATACAAGGGATCTCAGTGGTGAAACAGTTTTAGTTATGTTATGAACCAGATGTTAGAACAATCACCAACAAGCGGTGGGGTTCATTATTGCATTGATATATGAAACGTAACCAGTATCAATAGTTTTACATTGGATGGTTTTGCTAAAAGTGTGGAGTCAAGACAACAGGTGGAGGAGTCCTTAGAAAAGCAATGGTTTACTCGTGTGTGTCATCGTTAGTAATCCAGTCTAACAAAGTTTGGAAAGAGAAGTAATTATATGTTAAGATCTACGACCGTAAGTGGTTAAGATGAGTGGAAAATGTGTTAAGGGAAAGGAAGTTCTAAGAGTGGCTTTAAGTAAGGTTTTACAAGCAAGTTGTTATCAAGGTTTTGTGGCAAGTTTCTCAAGTGTGAAGAGAGACGTCAAGACGTTGAAGAAGAACATGATCGGCGCTTCAATGATTGATTATTTTTTGCGGTCTATTGTGGCTAAGCATGTCAGGTGTGAAAATGGTTGTTGATCAGAGTGACGCAGCGGAATAATGGTGGGATATACTTATCAATAATGGAAATACAGGAGAAGAAGAGGTATCTTACTCATGACCTGGTGGTTGATGTGGTAGTGAGTTCTCTAAAACAACATATGTGTCAGTGTTATGAAGATTTGTTAAAGATGTTTAGTGATCATCAACAGCTAGAAGTATGGAGTTGCATAGAGGGAGATGGATAGGAAACGAGAGAGAGAAATCGAGCTATGGTTTTGAGTTGTGCTATCACCTTAGAAGCGAAAAAGTGCTAGTATGTGTTTTAAGCAAAAAGAGAATTGTAGTGGTTGGTTCGACAATGAAGATTAAGAATTGGTGGAGAGATGGTTGAAGATTAGTGGTTTAATAAATGTTGAGGAAGTGTCAGAATTTGGAGTCGTTGTTGCCGCAAGTAAAGGGTCTAGTCTGGAAGCGGGATAGCATTATTATGGACTCTGCTGCCCTGGTCAAAGTCAATATGAGAACCATGATGTCATGAGGATGGTGGTGGATAGGGTGGTCAAGAATGTTATGAAGTTGTGTGTGATCAAGCCAGATGTGTGGTACCACAAGGAAGAAACTAGATAAAGAGAAGTGATAACAATCACGTTTTAGGTTGAGATCGGTTGCAAATCTTTAAATTTTGGTAAACACCTACTAGAAGTAGTGGAGAGCATATGGAAGGTGAGTCAGCATATCAGACAAAAGTGGGTTCGTTAGGTGTAAATGATCATTCAAGTTTTAAGGTGGAAGGTGGAGAGTTGCTTTGAGAGTAGTGGCCAATCCAATCTACACTATTAAACATATATCGCTTAGCACAGAGGTAGAGTTTTCAGTAAGTTTAGGTGTTGCAATCGTTAAGTCAGTCATGCCTAGGTTGTTGTTGGAAAGAACATGAGGAGAGCATGGTTTTCTTTCTATCTGACGAGTGAATTTTCGGGGACGAAAACTTTTCTTATTGGGGAGAATGTAAGACCCTAGAAAATGGCATTTTAAAAGTGATTGTGGTTTAAAAATAGTGAGACTCGATTATTTTAATATTAAAAGGTTTTAGTATAAATAGAATTGTTCTAAACGAGTTTCATTATTTTAAAACACACAATCTCTCTAGAAACCACTTTTCTAGAGTTCTCTGACTTCTCTCTAGAGGTTATGTCTCTCTGGTCGTCTGATTGAAGAACCGAGACCGTAGGATTGATCCTCTCGGCGAGCTCTTCAAATTGGACCGATCAGTTTCTCCGTTCGCGTAAGTTGAGTTTCCGCTCTCATTTTTAGTCTTTTCTGTTTTTTGTTGCATGCAAGCCCTCTTCCGCTTGCATGCGATGTTTTAATTATCAGTATGAGTCTTTGTTGATCAGTGATCATAACAGTATGTCCTGATCGTTCTTGTGATGTTTCTATGTGTAGATAGAGCATCCTGTGGAGTTAGAGGTGTTGAAGTTTTTAAGGCGTTGACGTTTATAAAGTTGTCTAAACAGGATAACAGGTAAGGAAAGCTAACTATTTTACTTAAATTTCGTATAGAAATCATTCTGATGACTTTGAATTGCATGATTGAGTGTTGTATGAGTGCTTAAACTGTGTAATTGAGTGTATGATTGGATTGTGCTAGATTCATGGACTGTTGCATATGAGAACAAATTGGGAATCTGGTATTTATTAAAGACTGTATTAATATATTATGTACACCGGATTATCTGTTTTGGAACTATGATGAAACTCCCTATTTTTATTAGTTTTAAGCTGCTAAAATTGGGATGTTACAAAATTGACTTTAAAAGATCTTCATCACACTCCAAACCAAAAATTTCATCTCATATATTTAAACGTTATACAAGATTATCATGGTACAACTTTATATTATTTATGTATTTTTAAAAGTAATTATATATATATATATATATATATATATATATATATATATATATAAATAAGTGGTTAGCATAATACGATTTAATTTTTGTTTATTCTATAGTATTTAGGCGGTAAAATGACTTATTAGTATTTATTAGTTACTATTTTTAATATTGAAATTATAATCTATGTTTAATTTTTTTATAAAATTAAATTGCATTATGTTAATTATTTAGATACTAAAATACCTCAGGTTAAAAAAGAGATTATACTAACAAATATGTAACCATGTAAAAGAAGTTTCTCACAACAGTTAAAAGTTTCATTTAATGACAGTTAAAGAATTGTTCTTGGAAATATAATTAAAAAATTGTTTAATGTTGTCATATATAGAAGAAAAATCACATTATTATCTAACTATCATAAGGTACATTACAATACAACGCGAGGATGACTTTACTGTTGTAAGATATGTTTTTAAAGAAGGATCTAAATTCTAAAACTTACATATTTACATCCTCTTACTACATCATTATATTAAAAAGCGTTTCCACGAGAACGATTAAAAAATCATTACCTAAAATAAAAATAAATCATATTTTGTTTAATTGCAGTTATATATTAAGTTTTATATAAAAATGTTGTTTATTTGTTTTAAACAATGAGTAAGAAGATGTAGATATTTATAAACAATAATTATCAAAACTAGGATATTTTAGACCATATTTTTGAAATTGTGAGTAATTTAGATCCCATATTTAAGAGTGTGTTTGGATTGGAGAGATGATTTGATGGAGAGTGAGTGGATGAAGAAATAATTGTGACATTATTTGTTTTAAAGAAAAGATGATGTTATTTGAATGAACTTAAGATAAAAATTTGTGTATGATGTAATTGGTATGATAGATTAAAAAATGTTTTAATAGATAAAATTAGATAATTACCATTTTATCCTTAAGGATAAATGTGATATAAATTTAAATTTAAATTGTGAAAATTATATTAAAATTGAATTGAAATTGTTATTTATAATTAGAAAAGAGTTAAAATTGAAATAATAAAATTAAAATTAAAAAATATTTGTAGAAATAAATTGTAATTATATTTTCTTAAATAATAATTTGAATATTATTATTGCAATTATTATCAACATTTTAATTATAATAATAATTAATTTTTATTGTTAGAGTTATTATAAAATAATTCCATCATGTAGATGCATAGGTCATAATTGATGTTTCCTAGAATCCATTTGATGCTTTCTACTACCTAAAGAATCAATTCAAACTTTCCATATAACTTATTCTCTCCCTTACAAGTAAATAAAGCCAAGGGTTTTTATGTAAATCACACACTCATGTACAGTACATCCACCTACATCTCTTCTATATGCCTGGATGTCTCATCTTCTCTTATCCCTATATTCCTAGAATCCATGCAAACCTTCAAAAACAAACACAAATACAACTTGCAAATTCATCCTTGCCATTCCACTTTAATAGTAAATATATAAATATATAAATATATAAATATAAATATATATATATATATATATATATATATATATATATATATCCAAACACTAAAGTTATTGGTATTTTAGACCAATTTTTTAAGTTGTGGATAATTTAACTTTAAATATTTCAAACTATAATAATGTGATCTAATAATAATTAAGTTATTGTAACCAAGTTACAATTGAATCATGATATTTATGCTACTATGTTCTTAAATAAAAAGAATTGCATCCTTACTATCAGTTATAACTTTTAGTTTAATGGTGATTGTTCATTGTAACAATTAATATTAGAATCAAAGTCATGAGTTTATTTTTATTATTATTGGTTTTCAAAACATTTATGATTTTTTGTCTAAATTAAAAAATAGTGTAGTATATATATATATATATATATATATATATATATATATATATATTTTATTTTTTTTATATATTTTATTTTTTTTT
>Ga0214544_1002823_pt1 | contig 36320 bp, 27 predicted proteins | sample CNSS3metaG_FD_160074 | JGI IMG/M metagenome (GOLD analysis project Ga0214544, IMG submission 160074) | Root nodule microbial communities from cowpea collected in UCLA plant growth center, Los Angeles, California, USA - CNSS3 | ecosystem: Host-associated > Plants > Roots > Nodule | place: USA...
ATAAAAACCTCTGCTAAGAATTTTAATCAATTTAATTAATTTTCTAATTAATTAGGTTGCTAATCAATTAGATTATTGATCTAACTGATTAATAGTTCAGTTTTTCAACTACCTTTCAATTTTTTCGTGTGATATTGATTCATAATAGACTATGCTCAGGTTAAGGTGGTTTAGTATGTGTTCTACTTTGGCCTAATTCTAATCTAGCTAGATTTCTATCCTAACCATAGGAAGATATGCATGGCATGTTTCAATTTGCTATTTTAGAGACATCATAAAAAACACAACTTTGCCATACCAACACAACCATACAAATACCACTCCTACTCCAATGCTCTAGGGATAACAATCTCCTTTTTTTTATGATGGCCAAAACAACCTTGTAGAGAAATCAAAGTCCATGCAAAACACATAACACTTTAACATCACATTAATCTAATCAGCACAGCACACACACACACACATAGATCAACACCTTAGAAGCACATACATACCACTTGTCCCCCTTCTTAGACATTAGCAAAACAAGGAAATGAAATGGAAAAGATAAGGCATATTAAGTACCAATAACACAAATATTGGTCAATCAGAGATGCAGTATCTAACCAAACAAGTTGTAGTAATATTCAACACCTTGGGTTACCTTTGCTCCCCCTAACTTGAAACTCCCTATGTGATGAAAAGGCCATTGGAAGCAGAGAATGTCATAACTATGGATTGCATGTATATACAATATGATATCAGAGTAAAATGCAGCATATGTGGATAGGAAAACAAATAGAATATCAAAGTATAAGCAACATTATTCAATCAAGTTCCAAGAAAATAACATCATTGACTTAATGGACAAACCAAATACAACAAATTATATCATATTATATCAAAGTGAAACCAATCACAGAAAAATAATCTTGATTCTAGAAGCTGGATGCATGATTATTCCACCTAGAAACATAGCACCCAACACCTATAGTCACTTTCTCATCATAGATTTTTAAATATTGTAATGTAAAGAGTATTGGTTAGAGATGGTTTACCAAAGCATCATATAACCAATTTAGCAAAAGATTAGTTGATTTGGAACTTGGCATAAACGATTGTAATAAAGCAAAAACATAAGCACAACAATGTAGAGAAAGCAAGATTTTAGTCGATTATAAAAATAATCTAATCGATTAATTTGTGCAAGAACATGAAAAATGCACATTTTATGTGAAGCAAGTTATGTTTAGCCTTGGATTCGGGATTTATGATGATGACACGAACCTTCCCGCTCGTGGTCATGCCTCTACGAACCTGTCCGCTCATAGTCCTGCTCTACGAACCTCCCCGCTCCTAGTCCTACTCTACGAACCTGCCCCCCCCCCCCCCCCCCCCCCCCCGTAGTCTAACACACGTGATCCACTAGCTACGTACCTCCCGCACACAACATCTCTCAAGTGTGAGCGCGAAACATACGAACCTACCTCGCTCGTATCCCCACACGAGAATAACAGGATATGAACCTCCCCGCTCATATCATCACGTGTCCACCACCATCCATGAACCTACTTGCTCATGGCACAACATCTGTAAGACCCGTAGAATTTTAATTAATTAATAATTAATTAACTAATAAATGCAGGTAGAGGAAGCTTTTATGGCATTAAATTCTAATTTTTATGATGTGGAAAAGTGCTAGCTCATGTGGTTGAGAGTACTTTAATTATGTGAAAGGACTTTGATTCGGGTCCTATGTATGCCAATTATGTGTTATTAATTGTTATTATTTTTAAATATATGTTGATCATGTTGTGGTATGATATAATACTTGAATTATATTAGTTAGCAAGAAACATGAATTGGCTTGATGGTTTAGTATAGACTTGGCATTGGCATGGTTGTAGGTTCAAGGCTGAAATTGCACTTAGAAAATAGGGCACGAAAAATTGGAGAGTGGTGAGGTTTAGTGCAGAATTGAGGCTGAATTGGAGGGAGAACTAAGAGGACTTTGGGTGAGCAAAGAAGAACCTTGGGAATTCTCAAACTTTTAGCAAGGAAACCAGGTTATGGGAGCTGGACTCCGATTTTCCTTGTTCGTCTTAATAATTACATGATAAGTATGATAACATGATTACATAATCCCTGTTTTAATTGCAAATTTCTGATTTCTGGAAATTTTCCAGAAACCGGCTGGCGGGCTATACATAGCCGCCAGGCGACTCATCCATTATTGTGTGTTTCTGGGTTCCCGTGAGGAACCACCTGGCGGTGAAGCCATGTACCGCTATGGAATAGTGTTAAGGTTGGAAAGAATGGGGACTTTTGCTAATAGACCAATTGGTGCTGAAATTTTAAAGGGGAATTGTAAGGGTTGAGTAAGGGATTGCACATTGGACTGTATACGAGTGAGTTAGAGTATGAACTAAGGGAAATTGGGTAGGGAACGCAGAAAGGGAATGAAGGAAGTTGTTAGATAGTGTGACTGAACCTGGAATTTGCCAAGACTGATGCACCGCCTAGCGGGCCCTAGTGTATCGCCAGGCGACAGTAAGACAACCAGAAGCATTCTGGGAAGTTTAGAGTGTGTTGGGTTCGGGTTGGAAGCAGTGATGACCTGGACATGAAATGATATTGAATAATTAAGTGAAAATGCCTCTCTTGGACCTCTCTAGAGTTGGTTAGTAAATTGTGAAGGATAAGAGATGGGATCTAATGAGTGGACTTAGAATCTATGAGTAGGTTGTATTGGGACTGAAGTATAAGGTATAACAGAGGTTAGTTAGGTATTGCTCATAAACCTAGCCAGTGGCTAGGATGGTTGACTTGGAGGAACTGATAACTTGTGCATGAGGGTCGCGTAGTATATTACAAGGCATAATTTATGTCTGTTGTGTGGGTAGGAATGGATTAAATATGATACTAACAGGTAATAGTGACACTAGTCATAAGCTAGTATGAGATGCAGAAGATTGTGAGATTAATGAGGGGGATTAATATTAAGTAAAACAATCATTGGTATAATGGGATAGAAGCACCGTGTAAGAGTAAGAACATTGGTGAAGCAATGACTTATGAGAGTTATATTCTGAAGATATGCGACTGTATAATAAAGGTTTTCAAAATGGCTGGAGTGCAGAAAAATTAGTACAACACGTTGTATTGGTGTGGCACCTGGCGGCGGGGTTCAGCCCGCCAGGCAATATCGATGGTTCAGAGAGCAACGTTCGCACATAGCGCCTGGCGGCAAAGAGCTTCCCGCCAGGCGATAGCTACAGTATCAGTGGGCTCCTGGAGTGCGTGCATCTGGCGGTGTGTGCCGTTCCGCCAGGCGGTGTTTGAAGTCATTGAGGATTTTGTGGCGCTACGCTCCTGACGGTACGTGTCACTCGCCAGGCAGTTTAGAAGTTGGCAATGCCTGGCGGTATGTGTCCCCTGCCAAGCGAATTTACGGCTGCAACCTTGGGTTGCTGAATCTACATGCGTGATCTACAAGGCTTTTGGTGATGCTTCAAAGGTGGGATTGCAGGTGTTCCTTGAGTTGAGCTCGAAACGTATCCCTTGAGTTAAGCTCGGGATAGGGGTTAAGCACGTAGCATTCATCGAGTTGAGCTCGGAATGGCATCCCTCGAGTTGAGCTCGGGATGGCAGATGAACACGAGGAACCCTTAAGTTAAGCTCGGGTTGACGAGTGTTGTCAGTGTGAGTGTGCTGGTTATGGCCAGTACAAATGGATCTAGAGAGATTGCCCTCCTTAGTAGTTAATTGACGAGTTTGGTAGTCTTAGGACGTTGCGAACTATGTTCATATTTAGGAACTCCACCTGACGTTACGGTGTTTGATCCGTAGCAATGGTTTCCCGCACGTGCTCTATCGGTTGTGGCCGATAGGTATGGCAGCAAGTCACCTTGGGGTAATCACTAAAAGAGGTAGAACATGAATGACCTGGTTGTGGCTAGGGGAGATGAAATCGATGGAGGGATTTTATTTGGCGGGTTGCATGAAATATATAAGTGTCTTAATATATATGTATATGAATATATTTGTATGCTTATTCTGTTAAGCTCACCCTATCTGCTTGTGTTTGGCGATGATCGTGTACGCGGTACACGTGAGCAGATGATGTTGATGCAGGTGGTAATGGTGATGCTTAGCCACGGAGCGGGGAAAAGCTTTGGAGTTTATATATTTTCATGTTTTATGATTTTGGCATAAGATGTAAAGTTTTATGAGATTGCCTAGCGAACACCCATAGGCTGCCAGACACCACATCAGTAGCGCAAATTTTTGCTAATTTTATGGCATCCATCAGATTATCCTTCAATCCTGCTTGCTTCCAAAGGCGAAAAAGCACATTCTCACAACAGAATCTTATTCTAATTTCCACACCATCCATAGTCCAATCATCCATATTATGAAATTGCCAAATCTTCTATTCAAACAAATGGAAATTGATCACCAATCCAGTATCTTAAAAATACAGGCACTCTACTTCTATTGCATTGTACTGATCCCAAATACCTCAAGTATCCCTTAAATTCCATTTATCCAAATCATGAGTGATACCTAACCCAATATTACATAATCGCTTTGTATCCAACTATACATATTTAAAGAACCATGTTTTCCAGAGCATAAGATTCCCCTTTGCATTAATCTTTTATCCCATTTTTAAATGACCATTTTAATATTAATTCACACCTACACATTACATAAACACACCATCATATCCTATCCCTTACTCATTCTAAACCACCCAAAATTCTAGAGTCTTATTTTTTTCCACATGAATTCATTAATACCCCAAAAACTCACCCATACGTTTAGTTTAGTCATAGGGCACAATGGTCAAACTAGCGCTACCGCCTGGCGGCATGTAATGCCCCGCCAGGCGACGTATCAAGTTCTGGGAATTTCTCAGATTCCTTCCCTGTGCAACAGACCCCAATTTTCCCTTACGTTGTCTCACCATTCGTTTATGCTGAATTCACGAGCAGCCCAGGTAGTACAAGGCACAACACATTACTACAATTATTGTCAACTATACACTGAAATTAGATTCATAATACCTCTCTTCCAAACTCTCTCATAATTCAAGGATTTCCCACTTATCCTTGCCTGAGGGATTCATCTCACAATCCAATTCCATTCAATTTATATTATTTACCCATAAAGTCAATAGAAAACCACAGAATTCCAAAAGTCGAAGGACCCATGTACCAAACAACATGAAAATGACACAGACAACGTTGTGCCGCCTGGCGGTAGTTCATTGCCGCCAGGCAGTTCATACACGAACCAAGAACACAGGTAAAAATTTATGAGTCGCCTGGCGGCATCTTCATGCCCGCCAAGCGATTTCTGGGCAAAAACCCAGAATTTCATGAAAAACTCGCAAATGAAAGGGAATTCATGCAACTTTGATTATAGCATATTACAATCTAACCAATACGAATAAAACATTGCAAGAATAACTCCCCTTACCTGTTAATCCTTGCTAAATTCGAAAACTCCAAGCTTATTTCGTGCTCCCCACAAGTGCTCCTTTGTTTCACCACCAAATTGACCCGAAACCCCTGCGTCTATGCTGATAATGGTTGCTTTGATCACTTCCTTTCCCAGTGCACTCACAATAGCAGTTTACACACTCTTACCACTGCTTTCTCACTCAATTATTAAAGTAATAATTCCTATTACTCTCTAAAACGAAAATTTGTATAAAGAAGGCTTAATGACTATTCATTAAGTCATTAACAAGGTGTTTACTCTGCCTCCTAGGCTGCCTCTCTTGGCAACTAGGGTTACTCTGCCATTTTATAAAAAAAATACTATTGTTGAAGCCTAGTTAAAGGTGTTAATTATCAGTAAGTGCATTGGTTCGACTGTAGCACAAGAATGTCGTATCAACAGGGATTTAGTTTGATAAAACAATAGTATATAATCTATTCAAGTTTGTAATGGAATAAATGATAAAGGTTTGAAATTTTGGAAACACGTTTGAATAAAGATAAGTGATGTTGATTAAGGTGTTGGAACTGAAACTTACCTTCTTTCATTCAATTGTACTACCCTTAATTTTCAATGAGTTAAGTCCTTTATTTTAGCTCTATTGGAAGTGCTCATAAATGTAATTTTAACTCCATTACTGTAGTATTAGACCCTAAGGATGTTAGACGCTAGGTGATTCTCACCCAGGTGGAAGAACATTTCCATTAACGAACAAGACTCTTTAAACAAACTAAGTCGTAAATCCATCCTTGATATCTACCAAGCATTAGGAAATTTGATTAAATCAAACACTAAACTAGTTCCCACTGCATATAGTACTGATGAAGTATGATGATTGACCAAGTCATCAAACCAATAAAAGCAAATCAAATAACCAACACATAAAACAAGAACATGATATATATATATATATATATATATATATATATATATATATATATATATTAAATCAAGTGCAATACAAAGAGTTTAGAGAAGTTACATTCAATCCCAACTAGGAAGAAGTTAGTTGCTCATAATGATCTTTGCAGCAAGTAAATGGAGAAGTTTTTCTCGTTCCATAGCTTCCTAAAGATGTTATGATATAAGCCTAAGATCTCTAGTGAGTTTCTCTCTAAATTGGTATACAAAATAAACATATAGAAAACATAGGTATGCTTTCTTTTCATAGAAAAAAGTAAGTGTTACTTTAACTCCAATCAAGTTGATCTGCTATGAGGTTTCCTCCTTAGGTGGGTTTGCTTCCATGCTTGAGCATTTAACTTAGTGATTAGCATTGAAGCTTTTCCTTCTCAAATGGGTTTTTTCTTTGTTGACATTCTTGAGCTTAGAGGTTTCTTCATGTGTGGCACATATTTTGAATCTTCAAAATCCAACTTTTGTTGCTTAGCGTCAATTATGGGGCTCAACACCAACTTCTAAATTTCCTTCATTTTATCTACAAAAATAGCACAATCAAATTCATTTCCACTTTTTATAACTTCTTTATTCCTCATTCTATAATTAAGGGCAAACAGGATTGTTTTACTAAGATTTATGTCAAATTCATACAAGATAAATATCTAAATGATATGTAATTTTACTTAAACTAGACACTTATCAACTACAATATATTATTAATAAAAGATTTAAACTATATAAAGGTTTCTAATACTGAAATTCATTTTTATAAAACTACCATCTCTTTAAACCTTCCCTCTAGAATCCATATCTTCCTTCTCTTTTTGATTTTGACTCCAAACTTCATATGTTTGAAGATTAAGAACCGTATGAGTGCTTTTGACGAAGATCTCTATGCAACATCTGAACAAAGAGTCTAATAGAGTAAGTTCTAGTTTTACCCTCTTTTAAGCATTTTAGCACATGGGTTGCATGTGAGTCTTAGAGCTATACATGTGATTCAAGGTTGCTCTTGGTGAATCTTTGTTACTCTATGATCATGATGTAATGTTTCTAACTCTTATTGGGGTTTTGATAGTTTGTCTTGGTTTTCTTGTGTGAATAGAGCTCTAGAGAGCACACTTGAAAGAAAAGACAATTTAACCAAGGTAAGGGAAGCTAATCTTAACCTTTGCACATCTGAATTCCATTGTTTGATTTCGTTGTTTGGTTCTCAATGTATTGATGGTTGAATTTGTATATTAGTTTGGATTGATCTCGATTGAATTAGGTGAGGAAATATATAATTGTGTGAAGTTGTATTGATTGATGAAAGGATATATGATGCTGTAAATTTAGGGTTTATCTATAGCACGGTATCCTTAGTTCAAATGGGGCATTTTTACCAAATTTGTGTTCTTTATGACTTGTTCATGGAAGGAAAACTCCCAATTGAGCTAAAGATACTACTAATTATGCAGATTTATGTGTATGCGTTATGTAGACTCGTTGGGCGACCCAATCGCTCGTTGAGCAAGTGCCAAAATTGATTATGGCAAAGAGTCAAGGGATACTTTCTCGTTGGGCGACCAATCCCTTCGCTGGACAAGTTGGGTTTTCTTGCTCTTAGGCATTTTGGAAAAATTAGGATTTCTGCTTCGTTAACCACTAGATTGAGTTGAAATTTTAACAATTGGTTCTTGACACATGAATTTTCACTTTAACTATGGAGGTCTTTGATATTAGTTTGTAGTTTGAAATTTCAGTCGCTTAAGATTGTTCTATTTTAGGTTTATCTTTTGTGAAGAGCATTTCTACTTGATGTGTTGGGGACTTGTTATGCATTTGTGGTTTTGGTTTGATCTTGGTATAAAAGAAAGATAGTATATTATGAATGATAGATGTGTGTGACTAGAAATGTAAAGCAAGCCAAAAAGATGAAATAATTTTTTTTAAATCTATCTATCTATGTGTGTGTGGGTGGGTGGTAGAGGTGTGTTTGTGGGGGGAAGGGGGGAAGGGTGAATGGGTCTAGGTTTGAATATAGTACAACTTAATTTTTGAAAGAACAATTTGAAAGAGATAGTCAAATTCCTCTCTTGGAGGAAAATATTAAAGCCTTAAAGAAAAGGGATGAAAAGGTCCAAAATAAGCTTGTCGCAATAAAAATCGGGATAGGACAACGAAACAAAAAAGAAACGAGTTTGAAAAAGAGATTGTTGAGTCGTCACCATAGTTTATTCTGGAAAACCATGAAGATAAAGCAAGTTTGCGAAAAACTGGAATTTTGGGTTCGAGAGTTGATTACGCGTAGGGAATTTGATAGCACCTTACAATGCCCGCCCGAGGGCGATACCTTTTACTAAACATGCAAAGTTGATGTGGTTTTCAAAATGTTAATTTTCCCTAAAAATAATAAGACAAAATATACAAAAGAAACAAAAATGTTTTGTTGGTTTTTGGGCCCGACAAATATTGACCTTGGTCCTATACGTATTCTCATTCAAAACAAGAAATTAGGGTTACATAGTTCTCTAAAAGATATTTGGAAAATTGTTTTTAAAATGATTTTGGATTTTAGGGAGATGAATCTAACAAGGATTGACCTTACTCCTATGTATCTCACAATGGAGAATCAAGGATCACGTAGTTCTTTGAAATTTTATATTTTTTGGTCTTTTTTAATTACTTGAAAATATGTGTCATATGATGAGAATGACTGGATAGACCAAAAATTAAAAGAGAAAATTATTTTCAATATTTTTGAAGATGAGTGTCACACGATGCAGATGATCGAACAAACACAAAAATATTTTTGAAAATATTTTTTGTTTTTCTCTATTTTTTATAATTTTTAAATGTTTTTTGTTGTTTTCTAGAAAAAAAAATACATCTGTATGAAAGGATGGAGCTTAATTAAAACAGGGGGCAAATATGGAATAAAATGCATGGGGGTGCAAGCATAAATCAGTGGAGAGAAAAGAAAAAGGCTGAAAATAAAATGAGAATTGCGAAAAACAAGCTGCAATCAAATAATGAGGAGCAATGGAAAAATGGTGCACGACATAAAAAGTAGGGGTGGAACGAGTAAACACAAACAGACCAAAAACAAAAATAAGGCCAACAGAAAACATGATGTGTTGAGTTAACAATTATGGGGGTGTACGAAGTTAAAACTAAACAAGTGTGGCATGAGTGTAAACACCAAAAAATGTGGTGTTTGAAAGCAGCAAAGTCCAACACTAAAATAACAAAGCAAGGGGAGTGGGAATAGCAGCAGGGGGTGCACAAACAAAATGGAAACAACCCAGATCAAATAAAAAGGGTGGCAGTACAAAGAATGGTCAGGGGGAAACCTAACCCTCTTCCTCTTCAAAATAGAAACCATGAGGGTTTCTTATTCCCCCTCTCACATGCGGAACAAACTAAAACTTGCACCATTCCGGTGAGACAAGGACACTAGTGACGACTCTGATCACCACTGGAAGTTTCACCTGTGGCAACACGTCTATTTCTTCCTTCTTCCCCAACGCACAAGACCTTTTCTCTGGTCATTGTCCACCAGAACACCACCTCCATCTTTAGTTCACCATGCCACCACGCTGGCTTGTCGGTAAAGCCAATCAATGTCGGAGACGTCGACATCCTTTGCGATACTCAACGACATCGTTTTCGCACACGCATCGAAACCTAACCCCAATAGATCATCACCACACTGAAACTAGCCAAACACGTCGTCAGCGACACTGGTGTCCATCATGGACCTTGACGACGAGAACTTAGAGACATGCGACCTTCACTCTTCCTACTTCCATGCGCGGCTCGAAATGCCTCCACGCGAACACCTAGGGCCACTACCATTAATATGCGTCCTTCGTTCAAAGCTCCGATTATATGTGGGTGATTGGGGAAGATGAGATTTGAATGTTTGGTGCTGGAGTGGGGTTCTGGTTCGGTGTTAACTTGAATTGCAGGAATGGGATTGTAATAGAATCAATGTATGGTTTTTCTTGATGATCAAGAATGAATGTGAATATACCTATTTAAAAATTAAGTTTATTCTTTAATTTCTATCAATATACCTATTTAAAAAACAAATTTAAGACTAAAAAATAATTTATCATAATATAATCAAAAGTTGAGAGACATAATTACTAAAAAAACTATGATAATCAAGTTACAATTAAAAATCGACTATGAAAAATCACATAGTACCTTGTTTATTCTTCTATATTAATAAAAAATAAATATACAAAAGGTCATAAGATAAAAAATAGTGTTACATGTTAAACAAAAACTTTACTATCAAGTGGGATAAAAAAAATTATTTATTTATTAATGGAAGAAAAGATATTAAAAAATAAGGACATAAATGATGAATTTCTGTCTAACTTATTTTTAGTAACAAAAAAAATAAATAAATACATATGAGAGAAGAATACAACATATGAGAAACTCAAAAGACAATGGAAAATAAAATAAAAAATATCTTAATAATTTTATTTCTTTATATATTTGATTTTATTTTTTATTATTGATTATTGTACTTTATAAAATAAATACAAAAATACTTAATTTAATTTTTATTAATTTTTTATATTATTTTATTTAATTTAAAAATATAGATACAATTTTAAAGAATAACAGAGGGGATGATGTGCGTACAGACGGAGGAGAATAGAGTGGTGAGGGGATGATGTTGATGATGGCAACAAAGATTGAGGGTGAGGTGGTGGAATGATGCATGACTGGTTGATGGTCCTTAATGGAGGTAAGGTGAGTCTTGAAGTTCAACGTGCTGGTTCTTTAGAGATGAAGGTATGAGATGGTGGAAAAGAGTGAAATGGGTTGAACGTGATGGGGATTCGTTTCGATTAAGCCAAAACATGGAGAGATAGCGACAATGCAAGCATACATAACAATATCGTGTGATACATTTGAATCATGTTTTTAACAGGTTAAATGCAATAAACACAAGACTATCATGTTCGTTCATGGTATTCTAGAATCATTCAAGGATCAAAGATATTGAAGGTGTAGTGCTTACCTTGGAGCATCCTTCACTTGTGCTAGTGCTTTGTGATTTTGGTTCTTGTTTTCCCCGTCTTTGGCTCCAAGTTTATGGTTTCGTTGTATTTCTCCTTATCACTTTGTTACTTCCTTCCCCCCTTTTGTTCCTCTCTTTCTAGATATACATTTGTAATCTTCAATTTTTTCTCCCCGAGAGTGTACTTAAAACTTGTGCTCTTATGATGCTTGGAAGTTGTTTCTCCCCTCCCCTTTTTTTATTCTTTTTAGATTGTTCCTCTTATTACCATGCCATCTTTTCATCTCATCTCATGCGTATTCTATGAAAGCTTTTGAAAATGAACAAAAGCAAGATGCAGGTTTTCTCTTGCCAGTCCACCACAATTACTGTCATGGTACAACTGTGATATAGTTTCAATGTTTGCTTTTTCATGCCATGACTCGTAAAAGGAGCACAAGAAAAGGCTAACAAATTTTCCTTGCATGAGAGAAGAAGGACTTACAGAACTCTAATTACGTTGACTTGATTTCCATTTTTTTATATATATATATATATATATATATATATATATATATATATATATATATATATATATATATATATATATATATATAATAATAGAATAAAAACAAAACGAAATAAGTAAAAAAAAGAAATAAAATAAGATGAAAATTCAAATTAAAAAATAAAATAAGTTAAAATGAATATAAAATAGAATAAGATAATGATACTAATAATAATAATAATAATAATAATAATAATAATAATAATAATAATAAAAATAAAAGTCATAAAATAAAAGTAAAATGAAATAAAAACAAAAACAAGATAAATTAAAGTTGAAATAAGATAAAAAGTAAAAATAGAAATATATATTTATATTTAATTTAATATTCACTTTTTTGTTTTTTTTCTAATTATTTTTTAATTAAATTTTTTATTTCTTATCCGAACGAAATTGTTAAAATTAAGCAGTGAAATGATTAGTGTTTGGACAAAAGCCAAGAGAGGCGATGAATTGGGTTATTAATAAAATAAAGAGAATAGGGAAGACAAAATTGCACAAGATATTTATATTGGTTCGGATCAAAAGGCCTCCGTCCAGTTGTTAATCTCTCAAAAATGAGATTAACTCGATCACTAAAATAAATCACAAATACAATCACATATAAGAAAGTTTAGGGTTTAAAAAACACCTTCCTTGAAATCTACAAAGGATGAACACCTCTCTTGAATCACACAAGAGATGAAGAACCACCTTCTTTAAATCACTTAAGGAATGAACACCTCTTTTGAATCACACAAAGGATGACTGGCTTCTCCTAACAATAGCAGCAACACTCAATCACTCAAGAACCCACTTGATGAAAGTTATCGTTCTACCCACACAAGGTTTTCAAAGTCTTCCCATAGAGAGTTCTCAAGTACTCAGATTTCTCTAACTTCTGTATTTTGAAATGAAAGCCTACCACTTTATTTATAGAAGCCTATTTAGAAATTAGGTTAAGAATATGAAAAGTAAAGTTACAACTGCCATAGATAATCGATTATCACTGATAATCGATTATCACATAAACTTTTTTGAAAATATTTTTCTCGTTGTGATATTCTATTATCAGGCAGTAAAATCTATTATCAGCCGGTGATAATCAATTAAAATAGAGATTTTTCTCAAAAATCAGTTTTAATTGAGATAATCGATTATTACTAAGAATAATCAATTATTCCAATGAGTTTTGCAAATAATTAAAATTTTCTTGGTGCTCTATTGCTTGGATTTTTCCTTTTAACTCTTGACATACTAATTTAACCATTTTAAATAACATACATATATTACAAGACCTAAACGACTAAACTCTTAAGTCTTCACTTAATCTCTAAAATTCAAGCTTCATGCATTCTTTAAGTCTTCAACATTTCTCCATAAGTCATCATCATCATAATCATCAAAACTCCTTATTGAAGAAAGATGTCCATCTTATTCTTTTTGTCAAAAGAAATTGGGTGTTGACAAAGCTCAAAAGTAGGAGTAATTATAGTAAGAGGTTTAGAAGTGGTGCTTCAATGTATGAGGAAGATGAAGGGCTAAGATTAGGGGACTATTATCAATAACATTCTCATATTAGGAGACAAAGAAGATGCCCTACCCCTAGAGAAGTTAGAGTTGGCTTGCCTTACTTTCAAGGCAAGGATGATGTTTATAGTTGTCAAAATGAGTTGGAATCTGCAAGCCAACCCGAGCCACCACGGGTTTGGGCCGGGTTGGGTTGAAATTTTCTTACAAATTTTAATACGAGTTAATTTTTTACCGACCCACCTAGAACCCAACTCACCCGGGTTGAACCCATGGTGTAAGACCCGTGATATGTTAGTGTTTTGTTGTTAATTGTGTGTTTTCGTACTATTGTGATATGCATAAAATTCTTATGAGTTTATGCTATGGAAAATTGAGTATGAATGATGGAAATTAAGGGTTTGGGTGTTATGACCATTGCTTTACAGATTTTTCAATTAAAGGTATGAATGTGGGTATTTTCGATATTGTACAGATGGTATGTGTCTCAACTTGGATTTTTTGGGAACCAAAATTGTGGCCAAGTTATGTTTATATGATTGTGTATAGTAACTCCAATGAATGGTATGTTTTGTTGTGCGAATGGGGCAAGGTTGGGTTAATTGAGTGCGTGATCAGAGTTGAAACCCTGCAAGTCTCGCCCAAGCGAGTCCATCTCGCCCAAGCGAGAGTTGTAGAGTCTCATTTTTTGTTCTGGTACCTGTAGCAGCACAGCCCAAAACAACCATTGCACTAGTCAGGGTGCCGACTGTGGAGGATTTCTTGCGCCACAAGCCAGCGGAGTTCACTAGTAAGGCCTCCCATGATGAAGCGGATGCATGGCTCCGCAAATGTGAGAAGATCTTCAAAGTGATGAACTGCGAAGATGAGCAGAAGCTGTTGTTCGCTACATACCTGCTGAATGAGGATGCTGAATATTGGTGGGCAGGCATGCAACAATAGATGGGGACTAGGGAAGAGCCAGTGTCTTGGGCAAATTTCAGGATTCGTTTCCTGGAGAAGTACTTTCCAGATATAGCAAGACAGGACAGGGAGGCTGAATTCCTGGCATTGTAGCAAGGAGACATGACAGTGGAGGAGTATGTTAACAAATTTGAGCACTTCGCGAGGTATTCCTCAAAAAACATCACCGAGGAGTGGAAATGTTTAAAGTTTGAGCGAGGACTCAGACATGAGCTGAAGAGGGTGGTAACACCTTTGAGAGAGAGAAGATTTCTTGTTTTGGTGGAACAGGCCAAGAGTGCGGAGCACCTTGAGAAGGGCCCTGGTCCCGTTGTAAGCAAACATCAGAAAAATGTTGTTGAGGCTAGGCAGATGAAAAGCCTTATAGCAGACCACAAACATCCCAGGGTCCCTCTTGCTACCAGTGTGGTGGACCCATCAAAAAGGAATTGTCCTCAGCTGGTAGGTGGAGTAGGAGGGTCAGGCGACCGTCGCAAGTGCTTTATAGGCGACAAACCGGGACACTTCGCCAACAATTGCCTAGAAAAAAAGAGTCCTGGCGCGAAGAAACCAACAGCATCGCCAGCAGAACGAGCTAGAGCAGCTGGCAGAGTCTTTGCCCTGACCACCACCGAGGCTACATAGTCGAGTAATCTTATTCTTGAACCTTGTCTATTGTTTGGTAAAGTAGTATTGGTGTTGTTTGATTCTGGAGCAACACATTCCTTTATTTCTGATGCATGTGTGACAAAACTGAGCTTGAAGAAACGTGACTTGGATTGTGAGTTGTTGGTTTCAACTTCATCTTCGGGTCAGGTGGCTACCAGTTCGGTCTGTGTAGGTTGTTTAATGAAAGTGGTAGGCCGCAGGTTCAAAGTGAATCTCATCTGCTTGCCAATGGAGGGCTTGGATGTAATTCTGGGAATGGATTGGTTGTTAGGTAATCACGTTGTTATTGATTGAGGACGACGCAGTGTGATTTTTCCAGAGACCTTGGGGCTAGAGTTGATATCAACTCAAAAGGCGATTGGAGAGGTTGAAGCTGGAGCTACTTGTTTCATGATAGTGGCTCATGGAGAGAAGAAGGGCACAGTTGAGCAGATCAGAAGCATACCAGTAGTTGATGAGTATGCTGATATCTTTCCAGACGATATTCCAGAATTGCCACCGAGTAGGCATGTGGATTTCTCTATTGATCTCATCCCTGGAGCGGGACCAATTTCTATGGCACCATACAGAATGGCACCAGCCGAGTTAGCTGAACTGAAGAAGTAGATTGAAGACCTGCTTGAAAAGAAGTTCATCAGACCAAGTGCGTCACCGTGGGGAGCACCGATATTGCTAGTGAAGAAAAAGGATGGCAATTCCAGATTGTGTGTTGACTATCGGCAATTGAATAAGCTGACCATAAAGAATAAGTACCCATTGCCGAGGATTGATGATTTATTAGATCAGCTGAAGGGAGCTGTGGTGTTCTCAAAGATTGATTTGAGCTCTGGGTATCATCAGATCTTGGTCAAGCCAGAGGATGTGCAGAAGACAGCTTTCAGGTCACGCTACGGGCATTATGAATATGTGGTGATGTCGTTTGGGGTGACGAATGCTCCTGCGATCTTCATGGATTACATGAACAAAATTTTCCTGCCGTACTTGGATCAGTTTGTCGTTGTGTTTATTGACGACATACTCATATATTCTGAGAGCCGGGAGGAACACACAGAGCATCTGAGAGTGGTATTGGAAATCCTTAGGGAGCATCAACTGTATGGGAAACTATCGAAGTGTGAATTTTGGCTCGAGGAGGTATAGTTCTTGGGTCATGTAATATCAGCCCAAGGGATAGCAGTGGATCCGGCCAAGATTGAAACGGTGGTGAAATGGGAGAGACCGTAGACCGTTACCGAGGTGAGGAGCTTCTTAAGTTTGGCAGGCTACTACAAGAGATTTGTGGAGGGTTTCTCCAAGAGGGTGAATCCATTAACTCAGCTCACTAGAAAGGATCATCCTTTCGCTTGGACTGATGAATGTGAAACTTGTTTTGAGGACATGAAGAGAAGGTTGACGACTTCACCGGTGTTAGTTATTCCAGATCCAACTAAGACGTTTGAGGTATATTGCGATGCCTCATATCAGGAGCTGGGTTGCGTGTTAATGCAAGAGAAACGGCCAGTCGCATATGCATCTCGTCAATTGAAGGTGCATGAGAAGAACTATCCTACGCATGATTTGGAACTAGCAGCAGTAGTCTTTGCCCTCAAGACTTGGAGGCATTATTTGTATGGAGCACAGTTTCAAGTATTCAGCGATCACAAGAGTCTGAAGTACTTGTTCAACCAGAAAGAGCTGAATATGAGGCAGAGGCGATGGATGAAGTACTTAAAGGATTTCAACTTTGAGTTGCTATACCATCCTGGTAAAGCTAATGTCGTAGCAGATGCCCTAAGTAGGAAGAGGATCCATGTGTCAGCCATGATGATTAAGGAGTTAGAGTTGATAGAGAGGTTACGAGACATGAATCTGGGATTGGATATGGGGGAAAGTCATATACGGTGCAGCATGTTGAGAATTACCAATGAGTTTTTAGATGAGGTTCGGGTGGAACAGGGAAAGGATCAAGAGCTGCAACAGATAATAGGTGAGCTGGGTACAGATAAGAGAAAAGATTTCAGGATGGGTAAAGACGGCATCCTGCGTTTTAGAGAGAGGGTGTGTGTGCCCATGAGTCGGGTATTGAGGAAGATGCTCTTGGATGAAGGGCATAAGAGTCGTCTTAGCATACATTTAGGTATGACTAAGATGTATAAAGACTTGAAGGCGACCTTCTAGTGGACTGACATGAAAACTAATGTGGCAGATTATGTAGCATCTTGTTTAGTGTGCCAGAAAGCGAAGATAGAGCATCAAAGGCCGGGTGGTACGTTGGAGCCTCTTGAGATTCCTCAGTGGAAATGGGACAACATTTCCATGGATTTTGTTACACATCTACCAAGGTCAGTGAGGGGGCATGATTCCATATGGGTAATAATGGATAGATTGACAGTGCGCACACTTTCTACCCATTAATCAGAAGATGTCTCTAGATAAACTGGCAGAGCTGTATGTCAGGGAGATAGTCAGATTGCATGGTGTGCCTGCGAGTATCATATCAGATAGAGATCCGAGATTTACATTGAGGTTCTGGCAGTCGTTGCAGAACACCTTGGGCACTCAATTAAGAATGAGCTCGTCATATCATCCTCAAACTGATGGTCAGTCTGAGAGAACCATACAGTCTCTGGAGGACTTATTGAGAACATGTGTTCTGGATCACCTCGGGACGTGGAGTGATGTGCTACCGTTGGTGGAGTTCACTTATAATAATAGCTACCATTCCAGCATTGGGATGACACCTTACGAGGCCTTGTATGGTAGGAGATGTCAGACACCTTTGTGTTGGCATCAGGATGGAGAGTCTGTGGTACTTGGTCCAGAGTTCTTACAACAGACTACTAAGAAGGTAAGGGTAATACAAGATCGGATGCGTGCAACTCAGAGTCGGTAGAAATCCTACACAGATAAGAGGAGGAGGCCACTCGAGTTTGAGGCTGGTGACCATGTGTTCCTCAGGGTTACACCTACAGCAGGTATTGGGAGAGCGTTGAAGTCGAGGAAGTTGACTCCTCGATTCATCGGTCCATATCAGATTACTAGGCGAATTGGACCAGTGGCGTACGAGATTGCATTGCCACCTCACTTGGCAAACCTGTACAATGTTTTCCACTATCACAGTTGAGGAAGTACGTGGTGGATCCTACTCATGTGCTGGAGCAGGATGATGTTCAGGTGCGTGAGAATCTGACTTTGGGAATTGGACCGGTGAGGATTCTAGATTCTTAAGTCAAACAACTCAGAGGGAAGGAGATTCGGACTGTGAAGGTTCTCTGGGACGAGGTAACCCAGGAGATGACTTGGGAGATGGAGGATCTCATGAGGAAGTCTTATCCTCACCTCTTTGCTGGTAAGTCCTATTTTCGAGGACGAAAACTTTTAAAGGTGGGGGAATTGTAAGACCCGTAAAAATTAATTAATTAATTAATTAAGGCAGGTAGAAAGCGCCTTTATGGCATTAATTATTGGTTCATTGATGTGGAAAAGTACTAGCTCAAGTGGTTGAGAGTACTTTGAATGTGTGAGAGGACTTGGGTTCGAGTCCTATGTATGCCAATATTCTATTGTTGTTTTATTATTGATTTTTAATAATATGTATAGGTATGAAATTGGCATTGTGAGCTTATCATGATTGGAATGTATCATTAACATGAATTGGTTGAATTGGTTATGCACTTGAGGGATGACTAAATGGTCATGGGTTCAAACTTGGTTGGGAATGAAATTGGAACCTTATTTTTTTATAATGTAGTTTTGGAGGGAATGTGAGAGGGCAACAGAAAAGGGGAAGCCAAAGGGGGCTGGAAAACATCCTATAATGACCCTAAATGAGAATTAAACACACTAAAAGCCCAATTTCATTTTATTTTTAAAACCCATCTTAAAGACACCTTTAAAAGCCAAAATTTAGGTAAAGGGAAGGGTTTTGGCAGTGTGGTGAACTGGTATAGAGAGGAGCACGGGATTGAGAGGGTGAGTTGAGTTTTGGGTGTGCAAGGGCTGAAGCAAGAAGGAGATTGTGAATCAAGGGTCTTGTCTTTCTCAATTTTGATCACTAATTCTAGGTTAGGGGAGCTCTTATTGGTGTTTTGTTGTTAATTGTGTATTTTCGTACTGTTGTGATATGCATAAAATTCTGATGAGTTTATGCTATGGAAAATTGAGTATGAATGATGGAAATTAAGGGTTTGGGTGTTGTGACCATTGCTTTACAGATTTTTCAATTACAGGTATGAATGTGGGTATTTTCTATACTGTACAAATGGTTTGTGTCTCAACTTGGATTTTTTGGGAACCAAAATTGTGGCTAAGTTATGTTTATATGATTGTGTATAGTATCTCCACTGAATGGTATGTTTTGTTGTGCGAATGGGGCAAGGTTGGGTGAATTGAGTGCGTGATCAGAGTTGAAACCTTGCAAGTCTCGCCCAAGCGAGTCCATCTCGCCTAAGCGAGAGTTGCAGAGTCTCATTTTTTGTTCTGGTACGCGTATCTCGCCTAGGCGACTCTGGACGGGGTTGAGCGACTTGGTCTCTCTCTCAGGCGAGAGACACTCACCCAAGCGAGGTCGCAAGGAAACCTGGGAGTTTTGAGCGCGATATCTCGCCCAGGCAAGAGGTTTTGAGTTCTGAGCGATGGACACTCTCGCCTAGGCGAGAGTGGCTCGCCTAGGCGAGAGTGGCTCGCCTAGGCGAGAGTGGCTCGCCTAAGTGAGTTATCGAAGTGTATTCATGTTTGTTTTGTCGAATACTCGTCTAGGCGAGGTTTGTTTGTTGTTTTGGGCGAAGGTGTGACTCGCCCAAGCGAGATGATGTGTTGATGCTACTATTATAAGCTCGCTCAGGCGAGGTGAGTTATCCCAAGCGAGACTGAGGGCTTAGCTTGGGCGAGAGTCCCTAGCTTAAGTGAGTTTATGCAAAATTCCATGTTTATGTGTGCTTGTGTGTGTGATTTGGCTGCTTTATCCTTAGTATAGGATGTATATCCATGTGGCGTGGTGTTTGGGCTTGAAGGACTAAGTCCAATAGGGGTTTGGGATGTGCTTGGTGGTTGGACACATGATGGGCATGGAACTGGTTGAGTTCCCGTCGGCTACTAATGGGCGAGGAGTCCTTAGTATGGTGATTACATGTGTCGGGCGCACGATGGGCAAGGAACTGTTATGTTCTCGTCGACTACTATTGGGCGAAGAGTCCTTAGTATGGTGATTGCATGCGTGCCAAAGTCCAAGTTGAGGAGACTTCGATGTTTTACTACAGACGAGGAGTCTGTAGGGCAGGACTATGAGCGGGATAAGCTCATAGGGTCGGACCACGAATGAGTTAGTTTCGTGGGTGTACAGTGAAGTCCCAAGACCTAGTTCATGCATATGACTCATGAAGGACTATGAGGTCATTGTTGGGTAATTTGATAATGAGACATTTAATTATGTTATTTTGGGATGGGTGGCATATTTATCTCATGTATTTTGTTTGATTATTGTGCATAGCTCACCCTTTCTCTATGTGTGTGGCGATGATCAGATGATTCGTTATCTGGGAGTAGATGATTTGACAGGTGGGCCAGGAGATGCATAGACTCGGAGCGAGGGATGGCTTGGGGATTTTTGTATATATGTTTATTATTTTGGTTTTGAGATAATTTTGTAATCTTTTCGGAGCCATTTGAATTTTATTTCAGTTTTATAAATGATGGACTCCGGTATTCATTACATTGTATTACAGTTTTAAATTTCCCGTGTTTTTGGGAAATGGTTTTATATTAAATGCGGTCTTATTTTATTATGGAATTTATTTATTAAATATTAGTATTATTCCTTAGGGATGTTACACATTGTAAGCTGAATTGGCTCACCAACCCACAAATAAAAGTTCGTACAAGTATATTTTTATTATGTTGGACTTTGCATTTGGGTCAGGTTAGATTGTTTTTTGTAGCCAACACATTGGTATTTTTGTGATTTTGGTTTGTAGTTGGAGTTTAACATCCTTTTGTATTGCATTTGGATTCTATTGAAGTTTATTTAGATTTTAATCATAATCATAATTTAGTTTTTTTAAGATTGAAGAAAAATAATGTATTTTTTTTAATTAAGTGAGCCAGTGAGCCAACCTGTTTAACCCACCAACCCGATGTGGGTCAGACTGGGTTCAAATTTTTTTGGCTCACTAATATGTGAGCCGAATTGAGTTAGCTCACTAAGTGGCCAACCCGTGGTAGGTCGAGTTGGGTCAGGCCAGGCCAACTTACCCGTTTTGACAACTTTAATGATGTTGAAGCTTATTTGGATTGGGAGATGAAGGTTGAACAATTATATGTTTGCCCTTAAGTCGGTGAAGAGAGGAAAGTGCCTCTAGCAACCCTTTGCTTTCAAAGGTATGCAATGTGTTGGTGGACTATAGTCCAAGATAGGCTTATAAGTAATGGGCCTCCAATTGAATATTAGAATGATTTGAAGTTAGTCTTTAGGAGAAGACATATTCCTTCCTATTTCAATAGAGAGCTTATGAACAAGCTCGAAAGACACCAACAAATGAACATGTTTGTAGAAGAATATAGGCAAAAAAGGGAGTTATTTGTGATGAGGACGTGAATACTTAAAATGTTATTTATTTGTTATATAACTATCTATTAAAGACTAATTAATATTGTAAATAATTGAATTTTAGATTATTAAAAAATTAATTAAAATATAAGTAAATGTAATATATATATAAATATATTTATTAAACTCTTGTTAATATATTTCTTTTAAAAAAACAATGAATAAATATTATAAAATATTAATAAAACTAATAATAGCATATATTGTTAATTAAAGTATAAAATAAATGAAAACTTAAATGTATTTCTATTGTAATTTTGATAGTATAAAACAAATACTAAAAAAATTATATTTTGATTAATGTTACGTTTTGAATAAATATTTATATATAGTTATATTATTTAGAAAAAAATGGTGAATAGAGATTATAATTATACATTTAAACATTAATGGTATAAATATATATCTTATTATTTATTTTATGATTATGTACATACTTTAATTAATGCTTTTGAAAGAATTAAAATTTATATTATTAAATAATTAAATTATATATTATTAAAAAATTGAACTGTATATTATTAAGAAAACTAGTCTTTGACCCGTGCTTGGGTTATTATTTTTTTTCATAAAATAATAATATAATTACTATTATATTTATGTAAATAAATTTAAAAAATATATATTTAACTATTAAAAATATTGATAATATTTATAAATTATAGAATTAAGAGATTAAAAATTTATTTATCAAAAATATTTAGTATAATAATATTTTTATGATTAAAAAAACACTTATAATAATAATAACATCATCAAAATAATAATAATAAAAACAATAATAATATAATAATAAACTAATGATAATATTAATAATGTTTATACCAAAATAATTAATGTTAATATTAATATTAATGTTAATGTTAACGATAATAATTTATAATTATATGTAAAAAGATACATATATTTGTTTTCTTTTGTTTTTACAAATTTTTCCTAATAATTACTTTTTTAATTTAAATAATTATTTCGATGTAAAGATAACAACAAAACAAATTAAAAGTGCAAGTAATTGAAGTATGATCTTATAATAAACAAAAATAAAATATGTGTTTAACTATTATAATAATAATAATATAATATTTTGTATGATGATAAAAATAATAAAAATACAATACAACTAATAATAGTAATGATAAAAAAAATTAATACCATTATAATAATATCTCATGATAAATAATAACATCACTATAATAATAATAATAATAACAATAATAATAATAATACAACAACTACATATAATAATATTTTGGGCATACACAATAATACTAATAATAATAATATCACAATAATAATACGTGATAAATAATAATATCACTATAATAATAATAATAATAATAATAATAATAATAATAATAATAATAATAATACAACAGTTACCTATAATAATATTCTGTGCATACGCAATAATACTAATAATAACAATAATACTACTATAATAATATCCCATGATAAAAATAATAATACAATAACCACATATATATAAGGAGATACACTACATATATGTATGGAGATACACATCTTTAATGTTCTCTTTTGTTTTTAGAATTTTATCCTCTTAATTAATATCTTTTAAATTTAAATAATTATTTATAATAAAAAAAGTTATTTTTCAATTTTATTATTTTACTTATTTTATAACTACGTATTGAATTCAAGTTATTACTCAAATATAAAGATAAATAAAATAATTGCAATTAATTGAAATAAAATGGGTAGTAAATATATTAATATAAATGAAATAATAATAATAATAATAATAATAATAATAATAATAAGATTAATATATTATTTGAAATAAGACCGGTAGTAAATATAATCATAATAATATAATATTAATTATAATAATAAATATATTAATATTATTAATAACATTAATAACAATAAGAATAATATTAATAATATTTATTATTATAATTATATTAAATATAACAATCAAAATAAAAATTATAATAATATTATTAATAATATTCACAATAATTACAATGTATTATTATTAAACAATAATTATAAATATAATAATAATATTAGTATTAATATTAAAGATAATAATAAGAATAATATTGATAATAATTATTATAATAATATTCGTAATAATAATATTAATAATAGTTTAGTAAATACACTTCACAATTACTAAAAAGAAACATGATTAATTATTAAATACATATTAATAAAACAGAGAGTTTAATTTGAAAAATTACTAAAAAAAGAAACATGATTAACTATTAAATACATATTAGTAAAAAGCAGTGAATTTAAAAAAAAAATAAATGTAAATTTTATTAATTAATTTGAAGATAATTTGAAGAATGAATTTAAAATAAAATAAAATAAATAAAATACAGAATAAATCATTTTCCTTTATTTGATATACATACATACATTAAATGTAAGTTACATATTAAAACTTTATATATTAAATATGAATCACGTATTACAACTTCCACAGACTAAATTAAATGCATTAAAATCATATTCAATTAAAGTTGAAAATCTAGAAAATAAGAAATTGTATATACGAAATCATTTGGAATTTGAATTATGGAAAAAATAATGTTTCCTAACATTAATTTCAAGTCCAGCCTCTGTTATAAATATTCAAACGATCTTTCTCTATTTACACAAATAAGGTTTTAAATTTCATCATCCGATATGTCAAAGGTTTGGTTCAAAATCGCTTTTTTGTTCGCCATCATTTTTGCTATGGAAGCCACTCATGGTGTGTATTTATTTTATGTTTATCTCTTCCATGTTACATGTAATATTTTCCTCATATATTCTTATATTAAAATCATATAAAATATTTTTTGTAGGTCTTTCATTCTCAAGGATAGAAATAGAGAAAGGTGGAGTGGTAGACTCATCTCAATGTTTTACCAATCAAGATTGCATTCCTTATAGTCCCTTTATGAGTTGCAAGGGATCAAATGCGATTTGCAAAGATGGTGCTTGTGTTTGTGGATGAAAAATTATGCAATATCAAAAATATAGAGTGTGATATTCATCATCTCAATGTTTCACATCCCACAACTATTGTGTATGAATAAAAGTGCCGAAAAGGCATTCATTGAATTTAACTATGGTGTGGGACAACTAAATAACATCATTGACTTAATGGGTAAACCAAATACAACAAAGCATATCATATTATCTCAAAGTGCAACCAATCACAGAAGAATAATCTTGATCCTAGAAGCTGGATGCATGATTATTCCACCTAGAAACATAGCACCCAACACCTATAGTCACTTTCTCACCATAGCTTTCTAAATATTGTAATGTAAAAAGTATTGGTTAGAGATGGTTTACCAAAGCATCATATAACCAATTTAGCAGAAGATTAGTTGATTTGGAACTTGGCATAAACAATTGTAACAAAGAAAAAACATAAGCATAACAATGTAGAGAAATCAGGATTTTAATCAATTATAAAAATATTCTAATCGATTAGTTTGTGCAAGAACATGAAAAATGCACATTTTATGTGAAGCAAGTTATGTTTTGTTTCTTTTGAGAGAAGAAAAACTCAAAAGACAATTGGAGAGAAAATAAAAAATATCTTAATAATTTTGACTATGAACCATTATATCCTTAAAAAAATAAAAATAAATTATAAACTAAATATCTCCGTAGCCCGCACCCCAATAATGAAATTCGGTACTCCGGTTTTTGAAAGTCGGTAACACCAGTTTCTGAAAACCGGTAACACCAGTTTCTGAAAGCCGGTAACACCGGATTCTGAAAGCCGGTAACACCGGATTCTGAAAGCTAGTAACACCAGATTATGAAAGCCGGTAACACAGGTTTCTAAAGTCGATAACACCAGATTCTGAAAGCCGGTAAATTTATGATTATCCTATGATGTTTCTTCCAAATTAAGTTTTACCCAAATTAGTATGAATCCTAATTATGGTTTTAGGTAATGTTTTATCAAATTAGCATGAACCTTACTTATATTTTTACCCAAATTAGTACAACCTTAAATTATGAAATTTAAAGGTTGTTGTGTTTTATGCTGAAATGGTAAAATTTATGGATATATCTTGGGTTGCATTACAAGTTCTACTACACATAATGAATTAGTTGGATAACTTTGATTTGGAATAGAAATTAGAATACCTCTGTTGCATGAATTCAATGATTTAGAAATATTACAAATTAAAAAGTGCATACGTAAATCACTCTATGAAAATGGTTTAAGTAAAGAAAATGAAGATTTTTTTATTTAACTAGAAAATTAATTTATATATAAAAAATTAAATTTGACACCTCTAAAATTTTTATTCATGTTTCGCTACTGTTCGTATCTTGAAAATCGATAAAATCGGACTCTGAAAGTCGGTAATATCGGTTTCTGAACGTCGGTAACACCAAGTTCTAAAAGTCGGTAACACTAGGTTCTAAAAGTTGGTAACTTCGATTTCTGAAAGCCGGTAACTACAAACCAAAAGGGTCACAGTGGAATTATAAAAAAGTTGGAGGTGTAGGAAGAAAAACTGGGGGTGCAGGAAGAAAAACCCAAAACATGATGTGTTGAGGTAACAATTATGGGGTTGTACGAAGTTAAACTAAACAAGTGTGGCGTGAGTGTAAACAGCAAAAAACGTGGTGTTTGCAAGCAACAAAGTCCAACACTAAAATAACAAAGGGTGGCAGCACAAATAATGGTCAGGGGCAACCCTAACCCCCTTCCTCTTCAAAATAGAAACCACAAGGGTTTCTTGTTCCCCCTCTCACGTGCGGAACAAACCAAAACTTGCACCATTTCGGCGGGATAGGGACGCCAACGACAATGTCGATCACCACTAGAAGTTTCACCCGTGGAGCAACACGTCTATTTCTTCCTTCTTCCCCAACGCACGAGACCTTTTCTCTCATCATTGTCCACCAAAACACCACCTCTATCTTTACTTCACAATGCTACCACGCTGGCTTGTCGGCAATGCCAATCAATGTCGAAGACGTTGACATCCTTTGCTATACTCAATGACATCGTTCTCGCACACGCATCGAAACCTAACCCCAAGAGATCACCACCTCGTCGCAACTAGCCAAAGACGTCGTCAACGACACTAGTGTCCATCATTGACCTTGACAACGAGAGCCTAGAGACATGCGACCTTCACTCTTCCTCCTCCCAAGCGCGGCTCGAACTGCCACCACGCGAACACCTAGGGCCACTACCATTAGTGCAAGTCCTTTGTTCCAAGCTCCGATTAGATGTGGGTGATTGGGGAAGATGAGATTTGAATGTTTGGTGCTGGAATGGGGTTTTGGTTTGATGTTAACTTGAATTGCAGAAATGGGATTGTAATAGAATCAATGGATGGTTTTTATTGATGATGAAGAATGAATATGCATATACCTATTTAAAAAATAAGTTTATTTTTTTGTTTTTCATCAATATAAAAATTTAAAAAATAAGTTTGAGACTAAAAATTAATTTATCATAATATAATCAAAAGTTGAAGACATAATTACTAAAAAAAACTATGATAATCAAGTTACAATTAAAAATCAACTATGAAAAATCACATAATACATTGTTTCTTCTTCTATATTAATAAAAAAATATACAAAAAGTCATGAGATAAAAAAATAATGCTAATTGTTAAACAAATAGTTCACTATCAAGTGAGACAAGAGAAAGTTAAATTTTATTTATTTATTTATTAATGTAAGAGAAGATATGAAAAAATAAGGACAAAAATAATGAGTTTCTGTCTAATTTTTTTTTTTAGCAACAAAAAATAAAAAAAATAAATACTTATGAGAGAAGAATATTTTGTTTCTTTATGAACACCCGTAGGCCGCGAGGCGCCACACAAGTAGCACAAATTTTTGCTAATTTTATGGCACCCATAGGGATTCATCTCACAATCCAATTCCATTCAATTTATATTATTTACTCATAAAGTCAATAGAAAATCGCAAAAAGGAAGTTAAATTTGTTCTTAGCAAGATTTGAACACACAACCACTCAATTACAAAGCTAATACATAACCATTTCAACCAATACCTATTTCCTGATAATTCCTATAATTTTACGATTACATGATCACTAATCACATTCAAGTATAACAAAAAGAAATGCACCATTTAAAAAACATACAATTGGCATACATAGGACTCAAACCCAAGTTCTCTTACATAATTAAGTACTCTCAACCATTTAAGCTAGTACTATTCCACATCCACATCACAACAATTTGCATTAAATGACATAAAGGCTCCTACTACCCACATTTATTAAATATTTATTTATTTAATTATTTAAATTTCTTGGGTCTTACAGTAGTGGCAAAGGCATGTGATTCATTATTTTTTGCATTCTTTTCTCTCCATTTTTATCCATGGTTTTTATCATGTCCAAAGGGGGAGAAAGGTTTTGTTGTTGTATGTAGGTTTAACGATCATAAAGAAAGGAAGATTGTTCTTAGTGTGTCAAAGGATATTAAGTTGTTGTTTTTTATGATGTTCATATGCAAAAAAAGGTTTAGAATAGGTAGATTTTAATAGGATATAAATATGTGTCTACATATGTTCTAAGTAAAGCTAGATAATCCTTAAAATCAATTTAATCACAACATAATTAATTAGAAACAATTATGACGTGAACTAGATCATTTATTATTATTATTATTAGTAGTAGTAGTAGTAGTAGTAGTAGTAGTAGTAGTAGTAGTAGTAGTAGTAGTAGTAGTAGTAGTAGTAGTAGTGGTAGTAGTGGTAGTAGTGGTAGTAGTGGTAGTAGTGGTAGTAGTGGTAGTAGTGGTAGTAGTGGTGGTAGTGGTGGTAGTGGTGGTAGTGGTGGTAGTGGTGGTAGTGGTGGTAGTGGTGGTAGTAGTGGTAGTAGTGGTGGTAGTAGAGTGGTAGTAGTGGTGGTAGTAGAGTGGTAGTAGTGGTAGTAGTAGAGTGGTAGTAGTGGTAGTAGTGGTAGTAGTGGTAGTAGTGGTAGTAGTGGTAGTAGTGGTAGTAGTGGTAGTAGTGGTAGTAGTGGTAGTGGTAGTAGTGGTAGTAGTAGTAGTGGTAGTAGTGGTAGTAGTAGTAGTAGTAGTAGTAGTAGTAGTAGTAGTAGTAGTAGTAGTAGTAGTAGTAGTAGTAGTAATGATGCACCAATACTTCAACTTGGGTCACGTATCCGTATCCGACACGTATCGTGTCCGATACTTTAGAATACTTTATCATACTTATCAATGAAATATCTAATTTATATAGTCGTAGTACACTACAAGTAAATCTTTGAATAATAATCAATTTTAGTGATAAAAAATAATTAGTCAATATAGTTATCAAATTGACAACTAAACTAGTTCCAAAAAATTATAATTGGTCTCTAAATTTATAATTAAAATAGTTTCAATTATGAATTGGTTTCTAAATTGGTCATTAAAATTAGTTGTCAAGTTTTGGTTACCAAAATAATTAGTCTCTAAATTTGTCTCTAACATATTTTTGGTTACTAAAATTGGTCATTATTTAAGAGTTTTCTTTAAATAGTACTTCTATGATGACAATAATTTATATTTTTATGTTGAAAACTTTAGTACATATAGTTTTAATTTTGATTCACACAAAAATAATTGTATATTTATTATGTTTTTAAGAGTTATTGTATATTTTTCAATATTCATATACGTATCGACGTATCAGATACGTGTCGTATCCGATACACGTATCATATTTGTGCATCATATTATTATTATTAGTAGTATTATTATTATTGTTGTTGTTATTATTGTTATTATTAAGAGTAGTATTAGAAGTATTATTATTATTATTATTATTATTATTATTATATTATTATTATTATTATTATTATTATTATTATTATTATTATTATTACTAGCGTATACACAGGCGCTATCGCGCCTGTGTGTACGCATTTTGTTAATATGCATGATATTATATTAGTAATTGATAATATTATAATGTTAAAATATAAAAAAAATAAAATTATATTTATCAAAAGTAAAGTTAAATTTATGGAGAAAATATGAGAAGATAAATGTTGATGAATAGGAGAAAAAAAAAGGACATAAGTAAATAGTTTTATAAAAATTTGTAAAAGTAACCATTAATTTTAAAAAAATTAATAAATAATTACATTGTAAAGGGTAAAGTTGAAATTATGAAATGTGGACACAAAGGAGGGAATCCCCTTATATATAGTTATATACATTACATGATGTCGTATTCAAATTACTATTATTATTTTAATTAACATTTTAGTATTATTAGTATTAGTAGTATTAGTAAAATTATTATTATTAATATTATAATTATTTTTAGAGTACAATTATTTATTTTTTAGCATTAATAGTAATAATTTTAGTAAAATTATTATTATTATTGTTATAAGTTTTATAATTAATGGTAATAAGGTTATTATTATTATTATTACTTTTATATATATGTATATAAATGTTGAGTTTTATTTTCTATTATTTTTATCGTATTTGTTCTCATTTTGTGTTTTGTGTTTCCTTTTCCGCTGGTTATAACAAAATAAATATAATAAATATGCATATATGTATACATTTCTAAATTATTATAGCTCTTTTGTTATTTAACACAAACAAATTTATATCAAAATTATTATTTTTTAATTTGAATATTGTCATTTCATACAAAAAATAAATAAATCTTTATGTATCCATCGATAATTAATTATTAAAAATTTAATGTCTATATTGATAATAATATCTCCATGTATTTGTGTTTCAAATTTTTAACCCCAATTCCATGTTAGAGATTACATCTTATAATATGTCTACATTTTATATCTACATGTGCTTTTATTTGAAAATTTTAGACTAAATTACTATTTTGGTCTTTATTTTTGTTAATAAATGTCAAATTGGTTTTACAATTTTTGTTTAATTTAACACTGTGTGTGAAAAACTAACGGCAATGATTAAATTTTATCACTTCTAAACAACACCAAGATCAATTTGAGATAAAAAAATTGGAAGATCAATTTGACACTTGTTACCTTCATGTTTATTTATTTTGTAAAGATCATATTACATACTACCGCCTACGTTTTATTTAAACAATTATTCAATGATACATATTTTATTTTAATATAATATATAACTTAAAAATTTAATTTTATATTTTAATCATATAACGATATTGTTTAATTACACGTCACTACTCAATTAATGTTGATTTTATAATTTATAAAAAACAAATTCATATTTAAATATTATTTTTTAATCCTATTATTAGTATTATTAATATTATTATTTTAATTATTATTAGTATACTTCATTGTTATTATTATTATTATTATTAGTATTATTAACTATATTTTTTATAATATATTACTTTAACATAAAGAAAATAAAATAAAAATATTACTATTTATTTTTAGGGTTAAACATGTTTTTACTTCTAAATTTTGACCAAAAATTAGATTTTGTTCCTGTCCGAAATTTTGATAATAAATGAATATATAGTCTTTTTAAAATTTAGGAACAAAAATATACTTTTGAACATGGACGAATTCCAATTTTAGATCAAAGTTCATAAAAAAAAATATACTTAATCCTTATTTTTAATTACACTGTTATAAAAATTACTAATAATTAATTATTTAATTTTTGTGATATTATCAAATTCAGATATTATATATATAATTATAATTATTATAACAATTAAATTTAATTATATAAATAAATTATTTATTTAAATATAATAATAATTATATTAATTTTTGTATCTAAATTTAAAAATAAAATAATAATAAAAATAAAAAAAACGTGCATACACCGGATAGTCAAGGTCCAGGAAGCAAAATCCTTTTACATACTGAAAAAAATCAAAATTTTAAATCATCTAAATGTAAGCCCATTACGATCTGGCCCATAACTCTCTTTTTACATAAACCCTAAAATTCACCCACAAACCTCATCTGCGAAGTAGCCGCACACATACACACTTTCTCCCAGACTCTTTCTCTCTCAATCCACAATGGCAGAACGTGGAGGTGGTGACCGCGGCGGTTTCGGGCGTGGCTTCGGCGGGCGCGGGCGTGGCGGTGACAGGGGTCGTGGACGCCGCCGAGGTCCTCGCCGTGAAGAGGAGGAGAAGTGGGTCCCTGTTACGAAGCTCGGTCGTCTGGTGAAAGAGGGCAGAATCCGAAGCTTGGAGCAGATCTACCTGCACTCCCTTCCCATCAAGGAACACCAAATCATTGACACCCTCGTGGGTCCCACCCTCAAGGACGAGGTCATGAAAATCACGCCGGTCCAGAAACAGACCAGGGCCGGTCAGCGAACCCGTTTCAAGGCCTTCGTCGTTGTCGGCGACGGTAATGGCCACGTGGGTCTTGGCGTTAAGTGCAGCAAGGAGGTGGCCACCGCGATTCGCGGCGCCATCATTCTGGCGAAGCTTTCCGTTATCCCTGTTAGGAGAGGGTACTGGGGGAACAAGATCGGTAAGCCCCACACTGTTCCGTGCAAGGTTACGGGCAAGTGTGGGTCCGTTACCGTGAGGATGGTTCCCGCCCCTCGGGGTTCCGGAATCGTGGCGGCTAGGGTTCCCAAGAAGGTGCTGCAGTTCGCTGGAATTGATGATGTTTTCACCTCCTCCAGAGGATCCACCAAGACCCTTGGCAACTTCGTTAAGGTTTGTGTTGTTTTCTCTTGCAAGCTAGTCTCTTTCATTTTTTAAATTGGAAAATTTTGAGTACTAGTTGATCGCGTGTCTTGAATATGACTGATAATCTATGCTTCTTGTGAGTTGTTTTGCGATGAAATTGTGGAAACTGGGGAGAACTGTGACTTATTTTGTCCTATTTTTTCGTAATTAAGTGTTGATGATGTGTTTGTTTGGATTCGCTCAGTGCCTTTGGATAAAGGGTAGCTAACATTGATTATTTTCGTTTTTGGTTGGATGTTTGTTATCATTCTGTGATTATTTATGAGGAGTGTTTTGAAATAACTGTCTCATGTTCATTATCATCTATTCATCATCATCTATTATCACTTAAATATTAAGGTGTGTTGTGAATCTAGTTGGACTATTTCTGTTTGTATAATGTTCGAATCTATCATCATCATGTATAAATCTACATTTTTTTTTTGCAACTTAGATGTGGTCTGTGCACTTTGCAAGTGGAGTAGCTTCATTGTGTATGAATGTATTGGAACTAATTACCTACTTTGTCAACACTTGTAGTCTTGGAGCAGTAAAATTATTTAACTGATTTTCAAAGTATTGAACATTCATCGATTAATGCAGTGTTAATGAAAGATCTTTTTATTATTTGGGGGCCTGTTTGAGTATCATTTTTCTAAGACTATTTGGTTTGATGTATGGAAGTAATAGTCAATTTGTCTTTGCTGCAATTAAAGACACTAGAATGCAAAATGGGATCCCATGCTAGAGTTGCAATTATCATGCATGAATTGTTCTTATGTTGTCTAATTACCCATAATGATTAATGCACCGTGATTTTTCTTACAGGCCACTTTTGATTGCTTGATGAAAACATATGGATTCCTGACACCAGAATTCTGGAAGGAGACTCGCTTTACCAAATCCCCATTCCAAGAGTACACAGATCTGTTGGCAAAACCAACAGGGAAGACCCTTATCTTGGAGGAGGAAAGGGTGGATGCTTGATTTACCAGTTGTTAATTTTATGCATCTTTTAGGAACCATTACTTATATATGTTTTTGCTTGCTTTATTTTTGGTTTTGAGGGACACCATGTTACTCTGCATTTTCATTGTTTTCATGTTTTAATTGACTGCAGTTTTGAGTACAATAGTCTACTTTATTTAATTGATCCAGCTAAATTACGTAAGTGTGCTTTTGCTTTATCCCCACCGAGCGTCTCAATAGAAATGGCTTTAAGAACAGAATTGTCGAATTAGAATGTTTCTTTTTTGGTGCAAAAATTTCTATCTTGTTTTCACGTGTGTTTTTCAAATTTGAAAACCAATGTAGGTCTTTAATTAAGTAAATTCAATGGAACGATTTAAATACAAATCTAGTATATTCAGTAATTTTTTTTCTTAGGAAAATTAGATTTCCACCTATTTTAGTAGTTGTGTTGTGTATATCTAAAACTAATTTTTTCTTCATTTGTTAATGTTGAAATGAGTTTACTGTAGTTTAAGTATTAACTAATTGGCTTCAAATAGTTTTCTATGTGGTTCTTGTATTGTGTTGCTCTTGACTGTTTAAAATATTTTTGGACATAATGTCTCAATACCAAACTTTTTTCTATATTCCTTTCAATAATGTTTTTACTTAATTTCCTGGTAACATAATGTTAGAAAATTGGATAATTGATCACTTATTTAAAAATATTATTCATTCAATCATAATATTTGATAATTAAATATTTGTTATACTATTTTATCTTACATCTAATGACGAGTGTGTATTATATATATATATATATATATATATATATATATATATCAAATTTCCAGAGCTAAAAAAGTTAGCGATAAAATAGGTGTCTTCATTTTATTATTAGAATTATTTATTTATTAGTTTCCGAATAAAGGTGTAATTTTCGGAAGTCATAATAATTTTAGGTAATTGACAAAACTGAACCAGATTTACTGAAGAAAATTGGATTCGTTTAATTTATATTTGATATTGCATTCAAATTGAAGTGTTATATTTTTGGTGATGATGGATTTTATTTTCAAGCTAGAATTCGAACTTAATGGCCAATGCATAATCTAAAAAAAGAGGAAATCTGAAGAAAAAAATAGAGTATTATAGCTTTTGAAGTTAAAACATGAAGGTGGCAAAAACGTTTTATTTTTTTCTCACTAGTTAAAAAAAATTAAAAAGTTGTGCTCAGATAACATTTTTTAAAATGTAAGTTTAATTATTCTTTTAGTTTTTTTGAGTGATAATTATATATTTTCTTTACATCTCAATTTGTTCATGACTTCTTTTAATCTGGTTCAAGTTGGTCTTAAATTTTTTAAAAGTGTTTCAATTTTATATATCAATTTCTTTTTTTTATCTAATTTTATTTTTATCTTTTAACTTTTTTTTATGTGTTACTTTATAGTTGTGGTATGGTTAGTGTGACACTATGATATGATAGTGTCACATGGACAAAGTCTCAATTTGGTTTTTACAATTATTTTTCAGATTCAATTTAGTCTCATCTTTTGTAAAAAAATATAGCAATATTGTCTTTCTTTGACATTTTTATTGTATTAATTTTATACTGTTATTTTTATTAAAATTGACATTTTTATTAAATATTTTTGAAAATATTTTTAAACTAACTTTAAAATTTATAGAAATTTATTTGAAATCATGTTAGTTAGAGTTTGAATGTGATTATTAAATCTAATAATGTGAAAGGGAACACAAATGATGAAACCAAAAAATACATGTACAAATTAAAATAGTATAATTTCTTAAAATTCAAGTATTAACTTCACATACACACAAACACATTACTTGTCATAAATTAAATATTTAATTTACTTTTTTTATAATTTTTGTCCCTTTAAATATTATTTATTAATTTCAATTTTGTGTATATTTTAAAGTTAATTTATTGAATAAAAATGTTAATTTTAGTAAAAATATCAACACAAGATTTATAAAAAAAATGAATTTTGTCCCAATTTAAAAGGTCAATATTGCTTAAGTTTTACAAAAATTGAGAATTGAATTTAAAAAATAAATGTAGGGACCAAATTGAGACTCTACCCACGTAGAACTGTCACACCACATTGACAGTGCCACATGGTACAAGTGTTGAGTGACACATGTAACAAATAAAATTAAAAAAAAAAATTAAAAATTAAAAATATTTTTTTTAAAATTCAAAAAAATCACAAATTGACACGTGATACTAACATTATTACCGTTTGTAAAAAATTGACGATAAGGACTAAATTGAGTCACTTTTAAAAAAATCTTAACCAAGTTGAATTAGATTAAAAAAAAAAACTTTATCAACAAAAGTAAAGAACAAAAAAATCACTTTTGGTCTTTAATTAAAACGAAAAAAAAAAAAATCTGGAAGACCAACTTGACATTTTTCAACAAAAATAAAGACCAAAAGAATAATTAAATAGGGATGACAATACAAGTCGGCCTATCTCGTTTTGGCCCGCCCTGTAGTTGGCATGTCCCGCATAATGTTTGGTCCGTGGGGTTTGCTGGCTGTCCCGCGACCCGCATGAGAAATTATTTATTTTGTATTTTTTTACCAAGGTGTAGTATTTTAATAACCTTATTTTTATTTAATTAAATTAGAAAAAGTAATAAATTTTATAAGTCTATTTCCCAAACAAAAAGTAACGTTCATAATTTTATAATTCCAAATTTTTAAGTACAAGTATATTGAAAATAGAAATGACTTTGAATTGGATTAAAATAAGAGAAGAAATGTAAAGAGTAAAGTTGTTTTTGGATTGACCAGAGAAAAACTTTAATGAGCAACTTGCTTATAAGCCACATGAACTACAAATTATGTGAGAGGGGCTTAAGCGGACCGATAGACTTAAATACTTAGTCCATCCCGCACATTTTCTTACGGGTCTGAATGCTAGCTCGTCCCACATTGTCATCTTTATAAATAAACCTAAAATCTAATCATACTTTAAAAAACCAGAAACAATTTTTTCAATCACATTTTCAAACAAAATAAG
>Ga0214544_1002825_pt1 | contig 36308 bp, 36 predicted proteins | sample CNSS3metaG_FD_160074 | JGI IMG/M metagenome (GOLD analysis project Ga0214544, IMG submission 160074) | Root nodule microbial communities from cowpea collected in UCLA plant growth center, Los Angeles, California, USA - CNSS3 | ecosystem: Host-associated > Plants > Roots > Nodule | place: USA...
ATTCACCTCCTATCCATCTATATTTCCTCCACTCAAGCTACTTTGCTTCCCCAACCCCTCGTTCATAAATTCTCTAGTTTTCATTGTACCAACTACTCCATCACCAAGACTTCCTCCCCCTCTCGCACTGTCCAAGGCACAACATCCAACCTGGACTGCTACACGTCATCGCCTGGCGGCCAGCATGGAGCCGCCAGGCGGCATACCAGACGCAAACTTCTTTACGCATTTTTCTGCATACTCTACAATCTCAAATCTCTTTTCCTCTCCCCTGATCCCACCACATATTCATTTACACATTTTCAACACCCGTTCTTACCAATATTATTTTTTGTCCGCATTCCATGTTTCCAATTACTTCCTAATTAGCCCAAACAACCCAAAGTTCACATTAACTCCTAGGTTTCCACCCCAAACTTCCCATACATGAAATTCCAATATGATCACAAGCATCCCAACATATCAATTCAGAACAATAAACTATTACACAAATATATATATATATATATATATATATATATATATATATATATATATATACAATCACTGAGCCTCAGCAATTAGTTACATTCACCCAAAGCAGCATTAAAACCACCAAACAGAACGCAAACAGTGTCACGCCGCCTGGCAGAAACTCATCGCTGCCAGGCGATTCAAACCAAAATAAAAACAGTCGCTCATCACTGATGAGCCGCCTGGCGGTAGGGCTTGAACCGCCAAGCGGTTTCTGGGAAAAAACCCAGAAACTCTATCAAACAGTGCAGAATCAAATGGAAGACATGCAATTTCAATCAACCAAAACACAGTACAATGTACATGTATCTAAAACATTAAAAACAACTCCCCTTACCTGGATTCCTTGCTAAATTCGAATCGGTATGGTTATCCCTTCACAAAAACCTTCCTAGCCTTTGTTTCCAATCCAACCTTCGTGATTTCAGCCTCACCACTTCTCTCAATCAGCCCCAAAACTCTGGAAAACCCTTGCTTATGATGAGTACGAATTCACAGTGCTCTCTTTCTCCTCTTATGACCTTTTCTCTCACAATCACTCTCACTTAATTACTCTTTTAGTGCCTTACACGAATTTTAATAAAAAAAATTACACTAAGGCTAGTCCAATGTTTAATTATCCCTATATTTTTTAGCCCTTAGGTTACCTCTCCATTGGCTGCTAGGTTTCTAACCCTTTCACATTCATGCCAGGGGAAAAATTGGCAAAAAGAAATTATTTAGTTCTCAACAAGGTTTGAACCCACACTCATGCACATACCAAACCAAGGCCAAACCATTCAACCAATCTAGATTTCATGATAACTCCTACAATTCTAGGAATTTATCATCACACCACGCATTTAATATATAAATACACAAAAATGCATAATTTAAATAACATCCAAGTGGCACACATAAGATCGAACCCAAGTCCTCACATACAATAAAGTACTCTCAACCACTTGAGCTAGTACTTTTCCACGTCATAGTTCCTCACATTAATTGCTTTAAATGTTTCTATTACCCGTCCTAATTAAATAATTAATTAAATAACTATTTAATTTTCCAGGGTCTTACACGCATCTCGATAATTGCCTTGCATTTTTCGGGATTGGCTTCTATGCCGCGTTGGGTCAACATAAACCCAAGAAATTTACCACGGTCGACGCTGAATACACATTTGTCAGGGTTGAGGCGAAGGTTGTATTGGCGTAGCGCGGAGAAGACCACCGAGAGGTCCTCGGCATGTTGGTGGTGACTTGGAGACTTCATAACCATGTCGTCAACATATACTTCGACACATTGTCCCATTAGATGACTGAAAACCTTGTCCATTAGCCGTTGGTAGGTTGCTCCAGCGTTCTTAAGACCAAAAGGCATAACTCTATAGAAGTAGTTGGCATCGTCCGTGATGAAGGTGGTCTTGTGCATGTCAGATACGACCATGTGGATTTGGTTGTACCCAGAATATGCATCCAAAAAGCTAAGCACCTTATTCCCTGTCGTGCCGTCAACAAATCGGACGATATTGGGTAAGGGGTAGGCATCGTGAGGGCAAGCCTTGTTTAGATCCGTGTAGTCTACACACATCCGCCATTTGCCATTGGCTTTCTTTACCAAGACTACGTTAGAAAGCCAAGTGGTGTACTGAGCTTCTTCTATGAATCCTGCATTCAGTAACTTGTCGGCCTCAACCTCAGCCGCTAGTCGGTGTTCTTCACCAAGTTTGCGTTTCTTCTGGGATATGTATCAGGCTTCTTTGTAGATGGATAGTTTGTGGGATGCCACTAGAGGGTCCACCCCAGGTAGGTCAACGGCTGACCAGGCGAAAAGGTTTGTGTTGCTGGTGAGGATGGGTGTGATGATGGCACGCTCATCAGAGTTCAAACCGGTGCCTAGGTTGATAGAGTGGCCGTTGGGAAGCTTTAGAGGGGAGGTCTCCTCAACTGGTTCGAGACAAACATCCCGACCTACTCTGGGGTCTAGATCTTCGCCTGATAGGGCGATGTCGGAGCCAGGTGGTCGCTCAATGTGGTTGGTTTGTTAAATTGGGAGCTGTGGGCGCAGGCTGGCCATGTACCATTCGCATGCCAAGCGCTGGTCGTAGTGGATGGTGAGGATGTCACCGGAAGGAGAAGGAAACTTCATGGCCAAGTGGGGGGTGGAGACGACAGCGCCAAGGGTGTTGAGGGAAGAACAGCCGAGGAGGAAATTGTAGGATGTTGGCGCGTCGACGATAAGGAAGCGGATTGGAATGGTTTTGGTTTGGGTTCCCTCACGAAAGACGGTGTGGAGGTCGATGTAGCTGCGGGTGGATACTTGTTCGCCAGAAAAGCCATAGATTGGTTCGTCATACGGGACCATAGCGGTGTCCGAAAGTTGAAGTTTTTGGTAGGTGGCCCAGTAAAGGATGTCAACAGAGCTGCCTTGGTTGACAAAGACTTTCTTAACGGCGTAGTTTTCGATTTCAACAGTGATGACCATGGGGCCATCTTGTTGATGGTCGAGGCCATGAAAGTCGTCATCTAGGAAGATGATGGGAGGCATGCGGCGTCTGTGGTGGGAATGGGTGATATGGTGGATGGATTGGATATGGCGAAGGTGTCTCTTTCTGGCGGAAGAAGTGGATCCTCCACTAGCGAAGCCACCAGAGATGGTGTTGATGGTGCCACGTAGGGGAGGGTCGGCAGGGGTGATATCGGTGCGGGCCGATTCGGGTTCCTGGTTAGGGGGTTGGGCGGGGCGTCTGTCATCACAGGAGTCGTGTGGAGGGCATCTGTGGTCGGATTGATGGGGGTGGCGGGATCGATAGGGATGATCATCTCTACGGATGAAGCGGCGAAAGTGACCAGCACAGACCAGTTCTTCTATCTTATCCTGGAGTGCTTTGCAGTCTTCTGTAGTGTGGTCGTGGTTGCGGTGGTAGCGGCAATATTTGGTCATATCAGCGTTAGGAGGTGTGGTTGTCTTACGTGGTGGAGGGATGATGTCAGCTTGTAGGGCCACATCGAGGATGCGGGAGCGGGCTACGGTAAGAGAGGCATATCTAGGGAAGCGAGCTTGGCAGGGCTCGCGTGGGCGGGTATCAGGGCGGGCAGGTTGAGGGGTAGCGTTGGCGGTGGTGGCTGCATAGTCATTGCAAAATTTGGTATGGAGGGTTTGCATCTCCTCCATGCGGACATAGTCGGCTGCACACAATTTAAGTTCGTGCACAGAGGAAGGTGGGTGGAGGTAGACTTTGTTGGCGAAAGGGTCGGGTTGTAGGGTAAGTGCCATGCACTGGAGGATCATCTCCTGGTTGAGGTGTGGGGTGCGAAGAGCTGCCTTACTGAAGCGATCTATAAACGCTCTGAGTGGTTCGCCTTGTTCCTGTCTAATGCCTAGGAGGGAGATTGTGGTAGTTTGGTGTGACGACTTCCAGCAAAATGGGTGGAGAACATGTGGGAAAGAACGTCGAAGATGTCGATGGAGTAAGGCGGAAGGGTTGTGAACCATTCCAGAGCAGGGCCCTTGAGGGTGATGGGGAAGGCTTTGTAGAAGACTGCGTCTTGGGACGTGTACACGGTGACATGGGTGATGTAGACTTTGAAGTGCTCGTCAGGGTCGGTTTCACCAGTATAGCGTTCCAAATTGAAGGGTTCCCATTAGGCAGGAAGAGGGGTGTTGGCAATAAAGTCGGTGAAAGGGTGACGGCGTCTGGATTGGTGGGGAGGGAGCATATGAGGTGGGATGGGATGGTTGATCATAGTGGGAAAGGTGGAGGTAAGGTTGTGAGGGGGGATGTGGGTTGTTGGGAGGTATTGCGGGTTGTATGGTGGAACATGTGTGGTGTGTAGGGTGGTGGGTATGTTGTAGGGGATCTGGGTGGTAAGGAGGGTAGCGGCAGGGGTTGGGGCTGCGGTATGCCTTGGTTGAGTGGATGGGAAGTGAATGGGGTGGGTGGAGGGAATGGGTGTTTGTTGGGTGGTGGTGAAGGTGTGAGGGGTGGGGTTGTATTCGCTTTCCTCCTCTGTGGGCTGGAAGGCTGGGGACCTTGCAGCCTCAGAGGCTTCCTTGGCCTTTCCCTTCAGGGTAGGATCAGCTTCGATCTTTCGCCTAAGGCGAGAATTCTCTTGCCGCAGCGCCTCCATCTCATCAGCGCTGTGTTTCTTCAGATCTGCCAGCTCTTGTTGCATCTTCGCCTGACCGTCTAGGATGGCGGCTAAGTCAGGGGTGATGCCAGCAAGTCCTAAGTGACCAGCATCCGCCTGCTTGTTCACTCCAGCTCTGCTACAGGTGGAAACCATCTTCGGAGAAAAACGGGTACTAAAGGTGCTCGTCTCGTGCCCCACGGTGGGCGCCAATTGTTCCTGCAGAGAACAAACAAGATAAGTTAGGCACAAGCGTCACCTTACCCATGTAGTCCGCTATCTCCTCAGTTGGCCTCTTCCCGGTTGGTACATGTCGGTTTGGACCCATGAGGGGTTACCTGCAGAAGGGATAAATATATATCTCTTTTGTGAGTTGATAAATGTACCACACCTAGCCGATCCCGTTAGCACACCAACACATAATCACCCTTGACCGACAACCCATATCGGCCAAGGCTGGGGGATTGGTGTACCACACCTAGCCAAACTCGACCAAATAAATAAACGATACATATATGCCAAAGCAGTCAAGTAGTCAGCCTAGGCCGGGTTGGCCTAATTCTTACCAGATTGAACCGATGGCATAAACCGTCAAGGAAAGTAGTCGGCCTAGGCCGACTACTCCAATATACTTAGTAAAATTAAAGCCCCTAGTGTTCAATAGGGCTCGATGCAGATGACTTCTTGTACGTTTTACCAAATACATGATGTACTTTATTAACTTTTTCATGAATTTGAATGCCAGTTAATGGAGTTGGTGCTTTGTCATTCTCTTGATGTCCATTGAAGGCTTTCTTTAACCTTCGATAAGGATGATTAGCTTGTAAAAACCTTCGATGGCGCAGATACACGGTCTTCCTTCCGTTTTTCAACTGATGAGATGATGTGTTTTCTTCACATATAAGACATGCTTTATGACCCTTGACATTGTACCCTAACAAATTATCATAAGCTGGAAAGTCATTAATAGTGCAAAATAATATTGCATGCATCATGAAAGTTTCAGAAGCAACAACATCAAATAATTCAACACCATCAACCCATAACAACTTCAAGTCTTCAACTAGAGGATTGAGATATACATCTATGTCATTTCTAAGCTGCTTTGGACCAGATATCATCATAGACAACATCATGTATTTTCTCTTCATGCAGAGTTCAGAAGATAAGTTGTAAATGAATAATATAACGGGCCAACAACTGTGGTTTGTACTTAAATTACCAAATGGATTCATTCCATCGGTAGCTAAGCCAAAACGAATATTTCTGCATTCTTCACCGAACTTGGGAAATTCCTGATCAATATTTTTCCATTGCATTGAATCAGCTGGATGACGAAGCCGTCACATCTTCTCTCAGTTGCATGCCATCTAAGGTTTTTAGCATCTTTAGGATTTGCAAACAAACGCTTAAGTCTGGGCAGGATTGGAAGGTACCAGACTACTTTCAAAGCAGATCCTTCCTTCTCTATTTGACCATTATCTTCACTGTTTCTTTTCTTCTTGTACCGTGATGACCCACACTTTGGACATTTTTTCAAATCATCAAATTATTTTCTGTATAATATGCAATCATTAGGACATGTGTGTATCCTTTTATACTTCATACCCATCGGACAAAGAATTTTCTTGGTGTCATAGTTTTGAGTGGGTAGAGTATTTCCTTCGGGAAGCATTTCATTCAAGAGCATGAGCAATTCTGTGAAGTTTTTATCTGTCCAACCATTGGTCGCTTTCAAATTCATAAGTCTTGAAATCGCTGATAATCGCGTGAACTTAGTTGTACCAACATACAACGAAGTTCTGCATCAGCAAACATCGTCTCATACACATGCGCTTGTGCAAAAGCTTCTACGCCAACATCCCGTATCATGTCCTCCATATTGTCTTCTTCTACTCGCTCTTCACATCGCTCCTCCCGTCGCTCTTTCATAGAGGAATCGGCAAGATATTCAGTTCCCTAACTTGAGTTGCATTCAATTTTCTTCCATTCAAACAGTTGACACAAGGACATCTGAACTTGACCTCATCATCACTTCTACCGTCATAACGTTGCGCAAATTTTATAAATTCTTCTACTCCATTCTCATACTCAGCGCTGATACGTGGTAAATTAATCCAATCTCGATCCATACTGAAATTGCGTGAACAATTTTAGTAATCTTTGAATCAATGCTCACGTTGTAATCAAGGTGTGACCCTATCCCATTTAAGAAGATTCACTTTCTTTATTTTATTGGTACATACTACTTTTAAAATACATATCTTAAATCTCACACAATTTTGCCAGCATTTCGCATTGGCCTTCAGGATACACGAAATGAAAGTGATTATAAACCACAATCAAATATGCACCCGAAGATCAATACAAAACACAATTCACAAATATTCATGAATTTTAAGATATGTATTTTAAAAAGTATATATGAACTAATAAATTACTAGAAAGTGATTAATCTTCTTAAACTGTCCAATCGAACAATTCAATATTCAATACATTTAAATGATTAGTATTGTATCCCTTTATATCTAATTTAAAAAAATGTAGTTTTTTCAAAATGAAAACTCGGGGACAATACATAATTTTCGTATTGAATCTCAAACGGGAAACAAAGGCTAACTCATAGTATGTACAAACAATCCACACAATTTCAATTCCAATGAAAATCAATACTTACAATAATCGAAATTTAAAATTAATATATAAAAAACGAAAAATGAAAAAAAAAACGAGTTAGAAACTTACCTTGGAGGAACCGCGGTACGACACTTGCTGGAAAAACCGAGAAGGAGAGCCGCACGAAATGGAGGTGCAGCACCAACGGAGGAGGGTGGTGGCAGCGACGGTGGAAGGGAGAGACACGAAAGAGTGACGCGATGGTGGTGCGGCACGGAGAGGGTTCACATTCGCCTTCACCTTCGCCTTTGCGTGGTTGCAGTGGTTAGTGTAAGACCCGAGGAATTTAAATAATTAATTAAATAATTATTTAATAAATGCGGGTAGTAGGAGCCTTTAAGGCATTTAATGCAGATAGCTATGACGTGGAAAAGTACTAGCTCAAATGGTTGAGAGTACTTAAATGTGTGAGAGGACTTGGTCAAGTCCTATGTATGTTGTTTGTGTGTTATTTAATTATTATTGTTTTAATAATATGTTAGAGCATGTTGAGTGATAATATAATCATAAAATTATATTAATCATCATGAAACATGAATTGGTTAAATGGTGGAACATTGATTTGGCTTTGGCATGGTGAGGGGTTCAAACCTTGGTGAACCCAAATTAAACTTTATTTTTTTTTGCCAAAATGTTCTTTGGCATGAAGGTGAAAGGGCAAGGAAACCCAAGCAGTCAAGGGAGGGCTGGAAAACCATCATAAGACAACAAATTGAATGGCATTAACCTTAGTTTAATTGTAATTTCGTTTTGCATCATTAATCCCACATTAAGACACCAATTATTGGCCAATTAAGGGAAAAAGAGAGAGGTTTTGTGGCTGGTTTTGTTGGATGGGTAGAGGAATACGAAAATCAGAGTAAGGTGAGTGTATTGAGTGAGACATTAAAGCTAAATTGAGGAGAACTAAGGAAGACTATTGGAAGTAAGGGAGAACCAAGGGCTACTCAAGTTTTAAGCAAAGGAAACCAGGTCAGGGGAGCTAGAACCGTACTTTTATTGTGTTGTTAAATGGTATGAAATGTATGAAAAACTGGATGTATATAACCTGCCTATATCATGTAATTTTCATGTTTCTGGAATTTTCCAGAAACCGTCTGGCGGGCGATGAACCACCGCCAGGCGACTCATCCTTTTCTGGGTTATTTTGGGGTTCCAAAGATGGAACCGCCTGGCGACACGTGACTGCACACCCAGTTTTCTAGGTTTTTGATGAATCGCCTAGCGGTGATGAACACCCTCCAGGCAACGCAAGTCAATTTTGCTCGATTTTAGTGTTTTGGGGTTTTGGGTTGATTATATTCGGGGAGAAAAGATAGTGCCAACTGTTTGGGAAATGATTGGAAGCCCGAATTCACTGAAGTATATAAAATTGAAGGTTCGATTGCGTGAAAATTGCATGAATATCAATTGTTGGGTTGATGAATTGGGGATTTCATAGTCACACTAGATTAAATGGTAAGGTTAGTGGAATTTCGTATATGGAGAAGTCTTATGAAGGAATAATGAATATAAACATGTGAAGGCAGCCTATTGGATCATAAATCGAGTGGAATCAGAATTGTAGGGGTTGCAATAATGTTCGCAAGTGTTGAGAAAATTTATGGGTTCCTGGAACTGTAGGAACCGCCTAGCGGCACCCAATTGGCCGCATGGCGCCACACCAGAGGTTGTGGTGTTTTGATTCACGAAAAACGCTGTTTTTCGTACTTTTCGCACAACAGTAACCGCCGGGCGGTAGTTTAGTCCCGTCGGGCACCAGGCTGCTAATTATGCGCGCTAGGCGCCGGCAATTTTTCTAGTTCGCGCAGTTTTTGTAAAACTGCATTTCCCGGTTCGTTAACCGTCTGATTTAGGTGAAATTTTGACAGGTGGTCTATAACATGTGGTTCTTCACTTTGAACGGTGGAGATTGGATTTGGAGGTCAGTAGCTAGATATATAAATTACTTAGTATTGTTGATTTTGGAGTCTGTAAAATACATGAATAAGCCCTTGATTAGTTCAAGTAAGTTCTAATGAAGCATGATTGGGTTATGTGGTAAGTCTCTATCAATTTGAATGTTCCTTTGGGTTAGTCACATGTGAAGAATTGGTTTGGTGAAGCCATGGTTGTCAATATTAAATTGCATTGGTGCATAAGATCATGTGCTTAAAATTGTTAGAATGCTGCTACTTATATTTTGTTTGAGCATGCTTGGGATGGTCTATATGACTAGGGGATGAATGCACATGTGAGGTGCTATAAGGCCTGGAAAATTATAGATGGCTATGCCTTTCATTAGGGGTACTCTAGAATGAGAGCAAATGAGAGCAACCTATGTGAAGTGTGCTTGAACCTGAACTAAAATCAGTACTGCGCAAGTACTGGTGTAGCGCCTGGCGGTGGTGATCGACTCGCCAAGCGACAACGTAGAAATAGGGGGTTCTGGATCTCGGTGACGCTTGGCGGTATGGAGGGGTGCGCCAGGCGGAGTCTGCAGTTTAGCAAATACTAAGGCACGTGGTGCCTGGCGGCATAGGAAGTTCTGTCACGCGATAGTTGCAACGACAGTGAAGACTAAGGCGCTTAGCGCTTGGCGGTACGTGTCCCCCGCCAAGCGATCTGGAAGCGGCAGCGCCTAGCGGTACCTGTCCCCTACCAAGCGATTTTACTACAGCAGTATTGGTGTTCTTAATTCTGTGGGTGTGATCTACAAGGCTTATGGTGATGCTTCAAAGGTGGGATTGCTGGTGTTCCTTGAGTTGTGGCTCAGAACGTATCCCTTGAGTTGTGGCTCGTGATAGGGGTTAAAGCGCGTCGTATTCCTTGAGTTGTGGCTTGGAATAACATCTCTTGAGTTGTGGCTCGGGATGACGGATGAACACGAGGAACTCTTGAGTTGTGGCTCGAGTTGGCGAGTGTTGCCGGTGTGAGTGTGTTGGTTGTGGCCAGTACGGATGGGTCCAGGTAGATTGCCCTCCTCAGTAGTTGATTGACGAGTTTGGTAGTCTTGGGACGTTGCGAACTATGTTCGTATTTGGGAACTCCACCTAGCGTTACGGTGTTGATCCGTAACATGGTTTCCTGCACGTGCTCTATCGGTTGTGGCCGATAGGTATGGCAACAAGTCACCTAGAAGTAATCACTAGAAGATGTAGAACACGAATAACCTAGTTGTGGCCAAGTGGTATGAATCAAAGGAAAGGAAATCCTTTGGAATGATTGTGTTATTTATATTGATATGTTGTATATGAGTATATATAATTGTATATGTTTTATCTGTTAAGCTCACCCTATCTGCTTGTGTTTGGCGATGATCGTATACGCGATATACGTGAGCAGATGGTGTTGCAAGTAGATCTGGTGAGGCATAGAGCCGGAGCGGGGCTAGTCTTGGGGCAATTTTCTCAGAGCTTTTACATTGTCTTTATGATTTCAAATTAGTTGTAATTATTAATATTATTGGACTATTTTTTATGGTAATAGTAATTATATTCAAGGATTTTGGCATATTTATTTATTTAATAAAGTTGAAATTTCCCGCATTTTTGGGAAATGGATTTATAATTAATGAGTTTTATTTTTTCTTATTTTATTTTATTATTTAAACCCGTAATATCCTGACTGGATGTTACTGTCGGAGGTTGTCGGAGGTGGTTGGATGCTATGGTGGCAGCAGCGGAGAGAGAGTGAGAAAGAGGAAAGTTCCAGAGGCGCGGGGAAGAAGAAGGGGGTTCACGAAATTGGAACCCTAAATAAACCATATGGCTTCGGTTGTTCAAGGAACCGAAGCCATACACCCCTTTTTGGCACCGGGTCTTGCTGGACCGAGGCCAAACACCTAACGGCTAGTTGACTTTTTCAAAATGCAGTCCCTTTTTGGCTTCGGGTCTTGTTGGACCGAGGTATATAGTGCTCTTTGGCACCGGTTTTGGGTAAACCGAGGCCTATAGTGCTCTTTGGCTTCGGGTGTTAGGTGAACCGAGGCATAAAACTTGGCTGGAATTGCAAAAATGCCACTGCGCCATTATATGAACTAGTGTCAGGGAAAAAATTTGAACTCACCCCACACCCACACTTAACCTTTTGCACTCCTGGGCAAAATTGAACAATTTCAAAACTTTATTCTAAGGTATTTTATTCCATATCTTTACTGGATTAAAGGAATGAATACAAATGGAAACAAATCAATCTTTTAGAAATCATGTTGTCATGCACATACAAATGGAAAGATTTTATTTTTCACACATATGTTAATCTTTTAAGTTTACAAGATAATCAAATATGAAAGAGAAACACTCAAGTTAAATGTATATTTTCTCACCAAAATTCGCTCAAGTGTTTTGGCTTGTGTTTCCACTCAAAATACCCATGCAAGAAAACACTTTCAATGATTAGCAAGAGTCTAATATTCACAGCTTTCAGAAAACATGGATTCAAAAATCATGAGGACTTCACAGGTTATAATGGGACTAAGGCAAAGGTAGGAATTTTTTTTTTAGGATTTTAGTGGTTTTGAAATAGTAAGGTAGAAAGAATTATGGAGCATAGTTTCGAAAACAATCCCTTTTGTCTTTTTTTCTATTTTATCCTTTGTTGCTCTTTTTCAGAAAGCAATCATTTTTCATTTCAACACTATATCATCAACAATTTTGTAACATAAAATCCAATCCCAAAATTTTCCCGCCCAAACGTCACATTAATAACAAAGTAAAATGTCCATAATTGAAATGACTCTCAAGCTTCTCTTGGCATGATTCATAACATTCACTGACTTTGCACCTTCCCTGGTCTCTGAAAAAGCCTCAATGTCATTTCCACTTCTCAAGGTTGGGGGACTACTATAGGGATATACCAATATACCAAGAAAAGAGAGTTTTTTATTATAGAAACCTTGGACACAACATGTTATGCCAAAGGCTGGGGGACTGGTGTACTATACTAGGCGGATATGACCGGTATAAATAGATACCTGGTCCTAGTCGCCAACCTATAGTCCTATTTAGGAAATAATAGCTAAACTCTCATAATCAAGTCATAAGCCTGATATTTGAGCCCTGATAAGGCCCATACAAACCCAAAGGAGGCCTAGCAAGCCCAATAAAGGCCTAGCCCATAAGCCAGGTAATCTATGATTAATGCTTTATAAATATAGGTGGACCATAATAATTCAAGGTACACAATTCATTAATACAAAAACTAAGATTTTACTTTTGAGAGCTCTCGTTGACTTGATCGTTGGAGTTCTTTTCTGCAGGTAATATCTAAAATGTTTAATCCAACAGTAGGACATGAAGGGATACCCAATAAAACTGATGAGTATCTGTCTAGGAGATTCAAAGATTGGGTGAGACTTGATTTGTGTTTCCTGATATTTTATTATCTTTTCCGCAAGAACATTAGGGCTTTCAATTTTAACTACATTAAGGCTTTTACTCTATAATATTCAAGAAATGATTTTTGAACATTTTAATCCTTCAGTATTATAAAAGAGACCTTTTACATAAGAGTTTTGAACAAATTATGTCACTTAAAACTTAAAATTCTAGTGTGAATGTGAAAGATGTAATTTTGTGTCAGACTTTTTACTTGACAAAAATATCATATTTCTATGGATGCACTAATCCATAATAGATGTGAATGAGTATCAGAGAAAAAAATAATTATAGAGTAAATTTTACCTTTGATTATGTAATGTTTGACATAAATTTACATGAAATATTGCATAATCCAATGTAATATTGGTATTTTTTTTTTAATTCAAATAGTTTTGGTTTAAAACTAGAACCTAAAATACACAAAAAAAACTAGTTCATATATACCAATAATATAACCCAAACATTTGTATCAAAAGTTAAATAAAATAATCTAATGTAACCTAAATGAGCTAAACAACATAAACCTAACTACACTATATATGTTGGAGAAAAAAGATTTACCATTGTTTTTTTATTTGTTGACGTCATCTCAGGATAATGCAGATTGTTCATTCAATACTTGAAACATTTGACTCGTCTTATTATGCAATACTCGTAAAAGACAATTAGCAAATGTTGAAATGGGTTACCTTGTTCAAGAATCAGTAATATCCTCTACTTTAGTATTACACTAAAATGCGCAAACAAGTGACAATATTATTTTCATACAACTTATAAATAAATGGGTTAAATATGTTTTTGGTCCCTTAACTTTTATAAAAATTAAAATTAGTCCCTCTTCGAAACTTTGGACCAATTTAGTCTCACATCTTCAAGAAAAATGTGTTACCCCAATACAAGTTGCACTCGTAACTAGGCTCCCAGCAAGGCATCGCATCATCACCTCCATCCAAAGCTGTGTAGCGATCCTCATCGTGATCCAACTCTGCACCCAAAATCGCTTGGCGCACCACTCGCGTCACTAGGCGGAACTTGGTTCCAGACCGCCTGGTGGGCTTTCCTCATCGCCAGGCGCCAAGCGCCTTCCAATACTCCTGGTAACAGCTTCCGCCTGGCGGGCCTTCCCTACCACCAGGCACCACGCACGTCTAGTGGCCACTGCCACTGTTTTGGTTCTCTATCGCCTGACGGCTCGTCCCACGCTGCTAGACACCATACAATAGCACAATGATATTGGTTTCTGGCACTTTTGAAAAGGTTCCAATGAACCCCCAAACATACAACACACAATAATATCCAGTCAACGATTATCCAATCATAATCCCTATGACTGGATCACGATGTACACATTTATTCACGCCACTCAATTAATTATTATTATGCATACCATTCTCCATCATTTACTAATTGAAACTTGTCATATTCCACTCAACATACTCCAAGTCTTATAATCATACATATTAGTATTCATGTAAACTCATGCCACTAACATTGGTCAATATTGCGCATATGCTTTAAAACAACATAACAAATACACCTGCCTATGAGCAATGAAATACACAATCCAGACCACCTCACATATACTCAATCTAACACACTTCACAGACAAACCTACAACTATTTTTTTTTCACATATAATATGCCAAGCTAAAATTTACCATTATACATGATCATACTATCATACATAGACATAATTCCATAACAATTTCCCTCATTCACACATAATTCAAAAGAAGAAAATAACTTAACACCCACTAGATAAAAAACGCGCCCAAAACAGCCAAAAGAATGCAATGTTGTCGTTGCCAAGGCGGCATATCATATTCTGAGCAGAAACCCAAAATTTTATCGCTCTAGTGAAAACCTTAAACCCCCAATTCGAATTTCAGTCAATCAAGTGCATAAAATCATAACAATTCCGATTTCCTACATGCATATTCATCACATACAGTAATAAACTCTCAATTTCACCATGCTTTAACTCCAATAATCACATTAACAAATTAACTCCGACCCCCAACATGACTCCCTCATGTTTATGCTTCCTAAATCAATCACCAAACTCATATGAACATAGCATTAATCATCAATTACCTAATTTTTATTCGTCAAATCATGTATAAAAACATTACTAAAGATCCAACCATCCAAGAATCCATAGAAAATTGCCGCAACATAACAAGGGTTCGTGTCGCCTAGCGGAAACATCCCTACCTCCAGGCGGTTCATCTCAAAAACCTAGGAATGGGCTTCTCGATCATGCATCGCTTGGTGGATCTTCAAAGTCGCCAAGCGGTTTCTGAGAAATTTTTAGAAACTCGAAACAATGGAAATTTAAAACAAAATAGGCAACATCCAATCATACCATACATCACGAAAATCATACAATAAGTATACATGTAAATGAGCTTCCCTAACCTGGCAATCCGTGCTCCAATTGCAAAACCTAAGCTAGCTTTTTGATCCACGAAACCTTCTCCTTCTCTTCCCCCCGTTCAGCTCTTCCTCTCACTCACTAACACACAATGGTTATTCTGTATTTCCTCTCGTCATAGTACACACCAATTGTAGCCTCCAAAACACACTCTAACACCCTTAATTTTCCCTTTAACTATGCCTTAATTGTGGTTTATTGCAAGTAAACGAAAATACATTGAAATGGGGTTTAATTGCCATTCAACAACCATTATGAGATGCTTTTCTAGCCCTTCCATTTGCTCCATGGCTAGGGTTTTCTGATTTCCCTCATTCATGCCAAAAAGGAATTTGGCAAAAGGAACTTAATTTGCTTAAGTTAAGGTTTGAACCCATTACCACACAATCGCAATTCAAAGTGCACAACCAACTCAACCAAATCATGTTTCATGATAATCTTTATAATTCTAGAATTATATTATCACTCCTCATGATCAAGCATATTATTATTAAAATAATAACAATTAAATTAACACCCGAATGTCATACATAAGACTCGAACCAAAGTCCCCCTGTAGTATCCAAGTACTCTCAACCACTTGAACTAGTATTATTCCTTATCATTTATTCTAGCATTAATTACCATAAAGGTTCCCAATACCCGCATTCATTAAATAATTATCTATTTAATTATTTAAATTTCTCGGGTCTTACAAGATGAATTGTAAAGTTGATATGCATGTGGAATGACAAGAAAGTTGCAATGGTTGATATGGTTTGGAGTGTTGCTTGAGTATTGGGGTTGTATGGTCGAATCCTACTCAGAAAAAAAAAGGAGAAATTATTGGTATATTTTTTAGTAAATTCGTGATACACATAGGGAGGCAAAAGGTTAAGGCAAATACATTGTATCTGGACACAGTCACTATGGAGCTAAGTCAGAATTTTTTTTTAGAAGAAAGCATAGGGAGAGTAAGGGGAATGTAAGTTTTGGAGAAAAGGAAAAGAGGGGCTGCAACTAAGTCAATTTTTTTTTTAAAAGAAAGCATAGGGAGAGTAAGGGGAATGTAAGTTTGGGAGAAAAGGAAAAGAGGGGTTTTTGTGAGGCAACATTGGATTGGAAGCAAAGGAAGGTAGAGAAAGTGAAGGTGATCTCATTTCAAGAATTCCAAGTAAGGGGAGCTGTGTGTTTATGTGATGAATGTCTTGGATATGAGATAAGAAGTGTTTATCCTTGTGGTAAAAGAAGGTTGGTTTTTTGGTGTAAGAGGTGCTAAACCATTTCTTTGATATTACTTGATTTATTAATTTATGGGATGGTGAATTGTAAATTGGGGTTAAGTTTTGGCATAAGGGTGTTAAACCATTTTCTTGATATTAAGTGATTGTGTGTAGAGAAATGATTGTAAATTGATATATGGAATGGTGAAATGGAAAAATGCATCTATGGGTTACATTTTTTTGTGTAAGGTGGTGTTAAGCCTTGTTCTCATTATTTTGTATTTATGTATGGAGAATTAGTTTCATTTTAAAATATGGAAATATCACTGCAAGAAATCAGCTTATTATCTACGCCAGTTTTTCGTGGGTAATGTTCACTTTTTCGTAGGTAATGCGTTGTTATCTACGAAGCAAATTTCGTAGGTATTGAGCTGCTAGGTAACTTTATCTACGAAATTGTGCTTTGTAGATAACGTACCTAATATCATTATCTACGAAAGAAAGACGTAGATAATTATCTACGAATAACCTACGAATATCATTATCTACGAAAATAGTTGGTGGATAAATTACAACTGGAGTTATCTACGAAATATTTCGTAGGTAACTTATCTACGAAAATTGTCGTAGGTAATATATCTGCGATATTCTGCGTATGTAATTTACCTACGAAAATCTTCGTAGGTAAATTATCTACGAAATATTTCGTAGGTAATTATCTCCTACATTTTTCGCATATGTAAATTACCTACGAAGGTCTTTGTAGGTAATTATCTACGACAAGTTTTGTAGATAATTTACATACGAAACTTTTCATAGGTAACGTTATAATATTAAAAAAAATTATAAATAATTTTAATTTCTAAAAATTATCATTATATATTTGTCAGGACTTACGTCTAAACTCCACCTGTAAACAATGCAGTAGACAATTTTGTCTACTTAACTATACATAAAATATTCTAGAATTAGAAAATATAGTAGTTTTATATCATAGACAAGAGAAGTGATGTCTAGACATAAAAGTTGGACTCCACCTGTAGATCCTACAAACATTCCAACATTCAAATAACACCTTCAAATATAAAACAACATAGTTATCCAAAGGTTTAGCAGCATTCATATAATCACATCAAAACTATAAAACTACAAATATAAAATAAAGTAGATAACACAAATTAAGAAACTAACAAATAAGCTACATAGGTCAAGTCCTACAATTTAAAAACTAACTAAATTTACCTCTAGTTCAACAAGTCCTACAATTACAAACCTAACTAATAATCTGCATAATGAGAAGAGTTTTGCCCATGCTGGTGGTCCCTCTCCCGAGCATCATCTTGGTTTTGATCCTTATTTTGTGGTTGTTCATTGAAGTCTTGCAAAATGGTTTGTGCGGCGGGAGGAAGAAGAGGGAGAACAACAGTTACTAGGGATTCTAATTTTCTCTGCACTCGTTGATTCTCCTCCCTAGATTGACGAAACTCTTCCCTAGATTGACGAATTTCTTCTTCCAACCTTAGAATCTTTTGTGAATCCATACTTGTAGAACTGGATGGTTGTTGTGTGAAGGCTTCCCCACAAAGATAATTTTCATTCAGTTTTCCAACACCATATACTCGTCCCTTAGGATTTTTTCCACCAGCAGCAACTAACCAACTTTTTTTCCTTAACTTCTCTTCCTCACTAGGGTCCAATGGAGATATTTCTTCTCCTTCACCACAAGAAGCAGCCTCAGATCTTGCTTGGGAAAATACAATTTGAAATTCCTCCTGTTATTCAAAATAGACATGTTATATAATGGCAAATCTTTATATTTAAAAAGGAGGAAATATCTAAGTTAGAGAAATTACATATGTTTGTTTAGATCTGTGATCTACAAAATCACCGGTATTCTTGCGAACATGAGTATGGTGGAAAAGCTCATCAAAATGTACAGGACGACCCAATTGTTCTGCCTATAACTAAAACTAATTAATCATGATAAAATAGTAATCAAGTTATATAACACCGGTTTTCAGTAGTCAAATTTTGATTTTCTAGTACAGAATTGAGTCATTTGCCAAATATAACCTAACTTGAACAATTTTCCCTTGCACCCATTTTTTAGCCTATTTTTAACTTTTATTATGAATTTTTAGCTTATTAGCACCTTGGACCCGTAAAACCATGTTTATACACTGTTCTACAGTTGTGAGGTGAATTAGGCTGAGTTGTGGGACATTGTTGAATTCAAGTGCGAGGGGATTTTTGATAAAGAGGCATATGTGACTGAGTTGGTTGCTGAAATATCTTGTGAATCAGTGAAAAATGAGAGCAAAAACTGGAACAAAATGAGAGAAAAAACTGGAACAAAATGACAAAATTCTGGTGAAGAAGAAAAATATGAAAAAGATGGAAAAGTGGAAAAAAAATTAGGATGTGCAGTTTTTAGTTAGAAAAGTAGGATGAGTCAACTGTGCAAAATTTTTATTGGGAGATTTGTTTCTGTTTTTAGAAAGTGAGTTGCTTTTCTTTTTATTTTTCCCTAAGTGTGCAATTGTTCAAGTGTGGGGGTGTGATAATTTTCTAATTTTTCCTTTTTTTTTGTCCATTTGTATTCATTTTGGGTTGGTTAAAGTGTTTAATTCATAGTTTTTACCTTAAATTTAGTTTGGAGTGTCATATTCTTAGTTTTTTCTTAATTTGTGTTAATTAGTTTTGGATCGTAGTAGTTTAGCCTAGTTGTTAGTTGTTTAGCTTCATTAACCTATACTAGAATAGTGTAGTCTAGTATTGGTCATAACATTTACTAATTTCAACATCCTAGTTCTAGAATCAATTTGAGTAGGTAGTTACTCTTAGTTTCTATTTTTTTTAATTTTGTTAGTTCTATAATTTTGCATTATTAGGCTAGTTATAGTATTTTTACATCTTAGCTTAGTTTAGTATAGCACAAACTGATTTGTAGTTAGCTTAAGTAGTTTAGTTTAGATTAAGGTTACTTTGTATGCATTTGGAGAGTTTTATTGTGTCATAAATCTAGTTTAGAATAGGTAAATTGTAGGCGCTGATTTGTAGTTTTTAGCAAGTTTAGTCTAGTTAGTGACCTACCTTAGTCTGGTTTGAGTAGTTTTGAATAAACATTGTTTCTAACCAGCAAAGAGGTGCAGTCAAATGGAATGTAGGCCAGTGCTTTAAAGTTGATACAAGATTAGTGATCAAGAGAACAAAGTGAAACCAATCAGCAAAGAGGTGAAATCTGGACTAGTTTTGGCAAAAATCCACATAATTGATTTTATAGTTGACTTTTGCATTGAAGCTCAAATGGATATGCCAGCACTGGGGGAGGCTAATGGACATCAAAGTACATTTGTGTTGAGCTATAGCTGTCAAAACACACCAGTCTTCATTTACACTTGAATAGTTAACTAGCCTAGTTATATATTACTTAGTTGAATCTTATTTTTACAGTTTTAGGAATTAGAATAGTTAACCATGTAGTTTTACTTGAGTTTTGTAGTAGTTTGGATTGTTTTACTTATAAACAGTAACAAATGGATGTAACCCAAAAATAACAGATATCAGTCAAAAAAGTCAGCAATGTAGTACCTTAAAGAAATTTTATCAAGAGAGTGTGACTTCAGGACCAAAACTTTAACCTTCTCACAAACAAAAAACCAAGCTAGGATCTCAGATGGTGCAACTCTATCCACAAAAAGAAAAGAGATACATAAGTGCATGAGTATCAAAATTGTGATCTAAGAAAATTTGACACACCTAGGACATATAGCAGTAAGTAATTACAATCAACTTCTTATATATCAACTTACAATATAATATTTTATAATTGAGTTACTCAAAAACGATAATCCTTGATAGGTTACAATAAAACTTTCCTATACATATACAAACCAAAAATCGAACCTCATCATATACTTAATGAAACATTAATTATGCATCATAATTGAAGGAATTTTCACAATAAACATAACATGTAGTTGAAAACTTATTTGAGCTGCATTCTTGCATTTGATTGACCACTGCATATTATACAACCTCAAATCTCAACATCGTGACAGAAAAAAGTAAGAAACAAGGTACTAAAATAGAGGAGGAAATTAACAGTATGAGTATTCCATTTTTACCATCATTTTTCAGTTGACCCAATGATGTTAAAGATATCTGGAATATCTGAAAAAGATATTGGTCTCTAAAAGAGCAAGCATACCAATAATATTATCTGATTTTAATGTATCAAGGTATTTGATTAAAAGCGTCATCCAACGTTTGACTTCAAAATATGTCAATTTCTCTTCCACCTTTCTTAAGCTACTCTACTATCACAATCACCTACATTTTTCAATCATTTGATTTACCTTTTAGAGACTTTGCTGCATCAAATTTAACAGGAGCACAAGGTCTCAAGGGAAAATCTTGGCCTGATTTGGACATGTTACCATTTGGATGGCTAACTAATCCAGGTTAGCCTAAATGCTCTTGCATTTCTACTTTTTTCTTTAATTCATTAGGATCAAGCTAGTCATGGTATTCTAATCAGTTCCCAATTTACATCAAATGCATAACAATTTTCTAATTTACATCCAGTGAATTTTTTATGCTAGATGTTTAAGAATATAAAGTATAAAAACTTCTTTTTATTTTGTTTCGTTTTTCGATAGATGCTCATGAAGGTCCACATAGGTCTACTAAGCTTACTCAAGATGAGCAAAGAACTCAGGTACATATGCAAAAACACACAACATAATCAAATTATTGTAATAAATTCTAAGTGGTGTTATTCTCATCTCACAAACCTTTGATCTTATAACAAATCCTACCCTTCTGGAGATGAACTCTTTTAGCTTAAACAATTAGGAGGCACGTTGAAATTTTCTTGCTTTTTTTCCTTTGTAATCAATGTTTATAAAATCTTACATTGGCACTGTTTCTGCTTTTTTCTTATGTAGTTTCCTCATATCGTAACATTAGATTGCAACCGGAAGAAATGGTTTGTCTAATCATCATCATCATTTCATCTATATTACACTTTTATAGTTCAATTTTTCTCCAATACCAAATTCATATGTAGTAAAATAATATAAAGAAAAGTCTTCATTAAATGTTAGTGTAAGTTAGTATGAAAAACTTAACATTAACTAAATTAAACACAACAAGATGTGTAAGCCACATTGAATCTTCAAGACACTTGACATGTAAAACAGAGTATTCAAGTAGCACAAGTTAAGACAATTGCCTCCATAAAAAACACATACAAGCACAAACTCGTGCCAATAGTATTTTGCAATGTTCCCACTATAGATATTCAAGTAGCACAAGTTAAACTCTACCCTGATTCATCTTAGAGATAAGTTGTAAAATGAAAGATCCCTATCAAATTGAACCCGTAAATAGAACCAAAGGAATCTTCGCAGAATAACAAAACTAAACAAATGGAGACAGAATCAATCGAAAGAAAACGGTTAGCCACAACCATACATCCCAAAATGTAAAACCCTAAACCCATCACTTACAATTATTTCCCAATTCATGGAGCATTTCTGATTCCTTCTTGTGCACAAAGTTAGGGTTTGTGAAGGGTCTTTTGCTTTGTGAACATGAACGTCTTTTTGGCCAGGGTTGGAGAATGAACCTCAACCTGATTGGGACGCGTTGCTGCCACGGAGTCACATTGCCCGGGTCAACGATGAAGATTGATGTTGCTGTGTTGGATGAAGGTTGCTATGACGGAGTGACGAGTTTCCGGTGAGTGTGAGGTGAGGTTTCAAGATGATTGGGACGCGTTGATGCCACAGAGTCACATTTTCTGGGTCAACGATGAAGGTCGACGTTGCTGCGTAGGATGGAGGTTGCTGCGATGGAGTGACGAGTTTCCGGTGAGTGTGAGGTGAGGTTTCGAGAAAGGGAAGTGAGGTTTTGAGAGTGTGAAGTGAGGTTTCGAGAGTGGAGGTGAGGTTTCGAGATTGAGAGTTTTTCTTTCTAACTTAGAAAAAAAATCTGTCTGAAGGATTGGGTAATACAAAGTTACTTTAAAATATTATATTTTTAATAAAAATAATATAATTTTTACATACAAAAATTTTCGTAGATAAAATTTTTTAAAATAATTTTTATATATAATTTTTATGATATTTGTTATCTACGCCAAATTTCAAAGGTAATACTTCGTAGAAAAATTTTCCACCAAAGTGAGTCATAGTTACTTACAAAATTTTTGTACGTAATTTACTTTTCTTTTACCTACGAACTATTACATTATCTACGACTACTCTTCGTAGATAAAATAAAATTATCTACGAAAAATATTTTGTAGATAAATTTTCCTAGATAATAGCCAATTTTCTTATAGTGTATAAAGGGGTAATTGCATTCTTAAGGATGAAATATGACAACAAGTTTCTTTAATGGTTGAGCTCATGGTGGTAGTGTGAATTGTATATTTTGGGATTAACATCTAAGGTTTACACACTAAAACATATTTATCTTGTTTATTATATGAAATTTTATTAAAAAAAATAAAAGAAGAAAAGAAACGTAAACATGGAATTAGATATCTTCGACCATTGACATTTTTAAGAAAATATATATAAAATGAAAAATTGAATTTTGATGTTTATTTTTATTCGAAAAAGAAAGTAAAATGGGATATAGCGTAGAGAATTCCTTAGGGCTTACTATAATATTACAAATATGTTGCAAATAGAGATGTTAAAAAAATCCGTATCTGCTCTTATCCGCGAATAAAACTCGCAACGGGTAGAAAATTGATATTGTAAATAGATATTCATATGTTAATGGGACGGGTACCGATATCATAGTATTTGTACCCATGGATATCTCCGTACCCGCTATACTCTAATTTAAATTTTAAAAAAAATTAAACAAACATGATTAAAACATTAACACATTGATTTTTAATGGATTATTTTTTATCAATTGATTTCAAAAAATCTTCATTTCATTGTAAACTATCATTCAACACTATTTAAATGAGTTAGTTTTACACTTTGTTTGAGATTTATGAATTTTATGCATTGTATTTTTATTTAGATTTATGGTTAAAATATGTTGTTCAATATTAAATTTTACTTTTGTAAATACCCACGGATACTCATACATATATATGGATATTAAAAAATATGTGAATATCCACATAACGGATATTCATACAGATATATGTATGAATACAGAACAAATATTTATCCAACATATATGATACGGAAGAACTACTGTCGATACTCTAGTTACCTTGTTGACATATCTAGTTACAAACCGATCGATCTATGTGAGTAAAAATAGAGCATAATTATGATCAATTATTTGCAGTGAAACAACTATTATTGAGAGAGTACAAGAAGAGTTTGGGGTATTACATAGTGCACCTAATTAATAAAATAACTGATTCAAGAGAATCATACTTCAACATTACTTGGTGGCAGTCCAGGAGGCACAGTGAAATCTAAAAAGTAAAAATCCAAATTAAGAGGTCATCAGTTAGCCATTAAAACCATGAAAAATTGTAAGTAATACTAATTTCATCCCAATATGTTCACTTAAAACAAAAAAAAAATTAAATATTTACCTTTTTATATATTTATATTAAAATTATCTTAGTCACATTATTAAATACATTGTATTTACTGTGTTTATATCTATTCATTGTATTAACTAAAAGAACAAATATAAATTATTCTCTCAAAAATTTTGCAATTCAACCATATTATAAAACTATTACTGAAATTTAGATTATATAATTTTCTTACTCCAACACTTGTAGCCAGCAGGCAAAGGCAGGCGACTGTAGCTGAAGCAGTGTAACACTCTCTTCCAGTCCAGAGTTTCTCCCACCACACCTCCAATTGGAAATACTGTTCAGAAATGAATAAATAATAATTATTAAGTTTCTTTCATATTAATTTTTTTGCTACCAGGTTTCTGTATAAACTTCACATTTAATTAACTAATTAAGATAAATTACTCCTTACGTACTCTTAAAAAATAGAAAAATAAAATAGATAAAATTAGGCCTACACTTAAAATGAAGTTTTGTATTTAAATAATTTTTTATTTTTCAATTATTATAAGAAAATGTGTTTTATTTTTAAACTAAATTACAAGTATTTAGTACTCCTTAACAACTGACACATGAAATATATGTAATATGATAAATTGAGTTTTACGGTGGATTATAATATAATCTTCAAACGCCCCGTTTGATAGAAAAAATATTTTACGTGACTTTTATAAAAAAGATGAAATATTTTGAGGCGGAAAAACAAATTTATTAAACCTATTTCATATAAGTTATGAAATGAAATATTTTTTTCTTTAAAAAATACAAGATTAATAGTTTAATTTTTACCTAATCTCCTTCTACCCATATGTTATTATTATATGTGTAAGAAAAAAAAGGCAAAAGGGGTTCAAATGTAAAAGAGAAGTTGATAAACTATAAATTATGCGCGTAGTTTTCAACTAAAGATTTATGAAGGAAAAAAGAAAAATAAACAGCACACTTCATTTTGAAAAAAATTATTATTTCATTGGTGATCACATATAATGGACAAATACAATATATATATATATATATATATATATATATATATATATATATATATATATATATATATATATATATATATATATATATATATATCGGATGCAAATTTAAATTATATTTAAAATAAATATGATTATTTTTGTGTGAATGTAAATTAAAATAAAATATATTGAATATTTTCAACAGAAAAATTTATAAATAATTATCGTTTTTTATTGGTTTATATATTAGACAATGACAAGTATCAAATTCAATAAAGTATTAGATATTGATACATGTTACAAATTGAATTGGTGCATTATGATCACTTTACAATTATTATTTTTTTAAATCCGGTGGAACCCAAGATGCACGGAATCCTTATTAAAAATTAAAAAATTAGACGGAAGAAATTAAGTTTACATTTGAAAAATATATGTACTTTTGAACAATTTTTATGGTTATTTTTTTTAATTGATAATCAATAAGTTCATCCTCAATAGTCTTTAATACAATATTTTTAGTACCTGAAAATACTTTAAAATTACCAAGTCATGATTGTTGAAACAAGTCTAAATGTTTTCAAAGGAAGAACATACCAACTTTCCGAGAGAGGCTGTTGCACCAGCATGATAATTTTGGATATACGTCGTTGATGGCTTTAATGCACCTGTCATTAGGGTTCACAAGTCTTTGATTAGTCTTGTTCATGTAATACGTGCATTCTATAGTCATGCCACGTATTTCTACTTCACATTCCTCTGCGGAAACCAATTTTTTCTCATTCAACACTGATAACACATTTATTACAAGGATTACCAGCAACCACAAGGATTTCATATCTGAATTTCCCATTTTCTCTTCTACTTTTTCTTTCGCTTATGTTCACTTCAAATGTGGCTTTTAAATACTCTAAATTTCTTCTTGGTTTAAGACCAAACTTTTAATGCCAGTGAAGAAACGGCTACATATGTATTAAATGTTTATAACACCCCCATATGTAACTGTTTGCTACATAAATATATACTTAACTTTCCATAACCGTTTATTGTTCAGACATGTAAATAAACTCGGAGGAAGATAGATCCATGTGTATAATATCAGACAGATGTGGATAGTTAAGGTAATTAGGGTAATTAGTTGGCCTTTTGAATAGAGGTGTCAATTTGGTCCAGCCCACAAGGCTTGGCCCTGGCCTATGTAGGCTAGGGTCAAAAGCCCACATTGAAAAAAGCTCCCAACAAAGAAGTCCACAAGGCCAAAATATATTATTTTTTAAAATATATTACTATCTGTGGGACAGGCCCAACGAACTGGATAAACATGACGACCTGAATAGGTCAAACGACTCGGACCTGCCCGACGACCTAGACAAGAATGACGACTCGAATGGACCTGATGATCCAAACAGGCCCAACAACCCGAACGGGTCCGACGACTTGGACGACCCGGACCACCCGGACGGACCCGACAACCAGAACAAAACCGACAACACGGACGGACACGACAACATGGAGGAGCCCGATGATCCGAACGGGCCCTACGACCCAAACAAACCCAACGACCCAGACGGGCCCCACGACCCAAACAAGCCCGACGACCTGTATGGACCCAACGACCTGAACGGGCCCTACGTTCCAAACGGTCCTAACGACACAGACAGGCCCGACGACATGGATGAGCGCGATGACTCGGACGAGTCTTACAACCCAGACGGGCCCGATGAGCCGAGTGGGCCCGACGATCCGGACAAGCCCTACGACCTAAACGGGCCTGATGACCCGGGTGGGCCCTAAGACTTAGACGAGCCCGATGAAACGATTGGGCCCAAAGATCTGAATGGGCCCGACGACCTAGATGGGCCCGACAACCTGGACGAGCCCAACGAGCCAAATGGGCCCGTCCGGGTTGTAAGACCCGTTCGGGTTGTGGGGCCTATCTGGATGATCAGGCCCGTCCAAGTCGTCGTGTCTATTTGGATCGTTGGGCCCTACCGGGTCTTTGGGCCCGTCTGGGTCATCGGGCCATCTAGGTCGTAAGGCCCGTCTGAATTTTCGGGCCCGTCTGGGTCATTGGGTCCGTCCGTGTCTTCGGGTCTGTCTGTGTCGCCAGGTCCATTTAGTTCGTAGGACCCGTTCGGGTCGTCGGGTCCATACGAGTCGTCAGGCTTGTCCAGGTCGTTGGGCCCGTTCAGATCGTGGGCTTGTTCGAATCGTCGGGCCCATTCGGATCGTCGGGCCTGTTCGGGACGTCTGGCCCGTTCAGGTTATCTGGCCCGTTCGAATCGTCGACCCCGTCCGGGTCGTCAGGCCTGTTCAGATTGTCGGGCCTCTCCTAGTCGTCAGGCTCGTCCAGGTCTTTGGGCCCATTTGTGTCGTCGGGCCCGTTTGGGTCTTTGGTCCTGTTTGGATCATCGGGCCTATTTGGGTCGTTGGGCTTGTTCAGGTCGTTAGGCCCGTCCAGGTCGTTTGGCCTGTCCTGGTCGTCGGGCGCGTCTGGGTCGTAAGGCTTGTCCGGGTCGTCGAGCCCATTCGGCTCCTCGGGCTCCTCCAGGTTATCGGGCCCGTCCGGGTCGTTGGGTCCGTCTGGGTTGTCGGGCCTGTCTGGGTTGTCAAGGTCGTTCTGGTCGTCGGGTCCAACCTGGTCGTCGAGCTCGTTTTGGTCGTCGCGCACATCCTAGTCATCGGACCCATCCTTGTCATCGGGTTCATCCTGGTCATCAGGCCCGTTCGGGTCGCTCGACTTGATCTTTAACTCTGGCTTAATGTAGTATTATTTTGCGGGCTAACCCACCTTAGCCCTAACCCTAACCCACTAGAGAAGGGGCTTTGGGGGTTGGGGCTTTTTTTTGGCCCCCTCATTTGGGGCCCCCCTAAAAGGGAGCTTTATGAAGAGTGGCTAGGGGCCAAATTGACACCTCTACTTTTGAATAAGGGTGAACAAAAAATCTAATTTTCTTGATCCAATCCACCTTTATTCCAATCCAATCCATTTACAATTTATTTTATTAAAAATCCAATCCATTTAAAATTCGTTTCAATAGATCTGGATTTCAATCTAATCTACATTTATATATTTTATGGATTGAATATCCATTCTATAAATCAAGATTTTCAAATATGCATAATCCAACAAATCCAATCCAATCCAAATTTTTAATTTAAATTTTTAGTTGGGTTAGGCTAAAGATTGAGATGGACTAGGCTAAATTCAGACTCGAACGAGGCTTGCTTGACGTCCTGTACGGACAGGACAAGCCTGACGACCCTGAAACCTAGGCAGGCCTGACAAACTAGACGAGTTGGTCGAGCCCAATGATCTAAAAAAGTCGGGTGAGTCCGATGACCCAAACGAGCCAGGTGGGCCCGAAGACGCGAATGGACCATGCGAACCCGATGAATCGAACGGGCCAGGTAGGCCTGAAGACCCGAACGGGCCAGGTGGGCCCAAAGACTCATATGGACTAGGATGTGTCGATCAAACGACTCGGATGGGTCGTGCCCGATGACCTATACTAAGTGGGCAGGCCCAATTTACCTTGATGGATCAAGCGGGCTCGACGACCCGAACAGGTTGAGTCAGCCCGACGAGCTGGACAAGTTGAATCAACTCGATGATCGGACAAACCGTGCCAGACAAGTTGTACGAACCAGGTAGGCCCGATGCCCGAATCAGCCAGGTAGGCCTAAAGACCCATATGGGTTGGGTCGGGTCGGCCTGACAATTGGGACGGGTCGTGCCCGACGACCTGTTTAGACTGAGCAGGCCCGAGACCCTAATGGGCCAAGTGAGCTCGACGACCCGGACAGGCTGAGTTGTGTTGGCCTTAAGGACACAAGTTTTATAAAATTCAATTTAAATTTCTTTTATGAAAAATAGATTCTGGATTTTGAACTTGATCCAAATATTTGGACTAGATTTAAATCTTGATCCAAATATTTGGATTTGGATTTTAAAAAAATTCAAACTAGTTTTTGCTGAAAAAATTAATTTGGGTCGAAAATCAAATCTAATTATTTGGATCTAAAATGGATGTGGATTGGATCATTAAAAATCCAATCCATGTCCACCACTACTTTTGAAGCAGTTTGTCAGGAAGGATTGTTTGGAGCAAAGTCTTCCTCATCGGAGAAGTCTCTGTACGCAAGCTTTGAAGAGCGAAGCATAGGGTCGATCGAAAGAGAGAACATTTGAGACTAAGAAGCAGAAGCATATACCGCCTATTGAGAGGGCACATATATACCATATTTAGAGGATTCGCATGACTTGACTCCTCCAATTCATCGCAAAAGAGGCATGTTCGAGCACTTAAAATGGTGCATTTTGTCGAGAGGAAGGTTAAAAGCATGCCTCTAATAAAATTCAATGACCAGGACTTCCAAGATCTAAATCCTGATTATGATACCTCTATGGTCATCTCGACCGAGCTAGTAGAATACGACATCAGTAAAGTGTTGGATGATTAAGGAACTTCAGTCAACATCTTGTACTGGAAAAAACTTTCCAAAAGATGGAGATTTTTAAAGACATGAATATACTTAATGATGAGCAGATGGTAAGGTTCTCAGATGAACGGGTTGCTACCCGTAGTTACCTATACATGTAGACGCAGATGGAGTCAATTGGGGATAGCCGAAAGGTGTGATTGTAGTAGTTGTTGGTAGAAGCCCACACCTTATGCAATGTGTTGTTAGGAAAACCATAAAAATGCCTTCAGGGCCATAGTATCCACGCCAGACTTAGCCATGAAATTCGCATCCGACAGGGGTAGAATCTGCAAGGTCTACGCAAAGCATAAGGAGGCTCAGGAGTGCTATGTTGCAAGCCTAAAAGTAACACCCTACCACCCTCCTCAGAAGGTTCGTTGTCGTATGTAGCGAAGGAACTTAGATCCTAGGACGAACACCACTGGTAGGATGGAACCTCAAGGAGAAATTAAGGATCTAAAGATAGGCCAATCAAATGACTAGGTCACTAAGTTGAGTAGTGATCTAAGTCATGCACAAGAGCAAATGTTAGTGGCTATGATCCTAAAATTCAAGGACCTTTTTGCATGGACATTCACATATATGTCACGAATACATCTTCGAGTGATATCCCACAAGCTGGCCATCTTTAGGGAGACTTGACCAATGGCACAAAAAACTGGGCAACTAGTAGAGGAAAGGTGAAAAGGGGGTTGTGGCCAAAGCAAAGAATCTGTAGGAAGCAGGGTTTACTTGGGAGGTCAAGTACACCACTTGGCTCTCCAACGTGGTGCTAGGAAAGAAACTAAATTATTATTGATGGATATGCACTGATTTCATCAACCTCAAGAAAGCATGCCTAAGGACGCCTACCCCTTTCCTAACATTGATCAACTGGTAAAATGGAGTCTCAAGTCATCAAGTGCTGAGCTTTCTGGATGCATGCCCTAGGTATAATCAGATACCCATGTACCATCTAGAGAATGAGAAAACCACATTCATCACAAAATGGGGAAGCTATTGTTATGAAGTCATGCCATTTAGCTTAAAGAATGTGTGGGCCACTAATGAGTTCATATTTTTGTCCTCATTTAATACTTAATTTTGGGTATTTTATAGAATTTTTATGCTTAAGGATTGATTTAATTAGGATTTGTGATTATTGGGCTTTTTTTGTTCGTGAGATAAAAATGGCTTAAAAAGTGATTTTAGTTGCATAATTGGCTTAAAAATGGCTTAAATTTAGTTTTTTAAAAGTGTGGAATTAAATTGTTTCAAGTTACAAAATAAGGCCAAAATTAGTAAATTATGGAAAGAAGTATACACAAAGTTGAAAACACCTATGATTTTTGCTTATATACCATCCCTTTCAAATAGCTCACACAAACTCTGTCCCACATCCCTATTTTTACTTATTTTCACCCCCTCCTACAAGTTAAACCCAACTCAACCAGATCATGCCATGTGACAATCCTTACCTTTCAAATTTGTCCAACCATATGTTGCCACGTGTCACTATCCTATCAAAGTAAGATGAACCAATGGAAGGCTGCTACGTCAACATCTTCCCTTCCACTAGCCAGAAACCCTAGGCTATCATGACAGCCACCATTGAAGCCTCCATCATTTAGCCTTTGACGTCAGTAGCCATAACGTGCTTCTTAATGGAAAGAACCCAGAAAACGCAAGTTATTGGCGCCTCCGGCCACCATGGAATCACCATCTCCACCACGAACTTGCAACAATGCCGACGACAAATGCAGATCACGCCATCTTCTTCACCATAAAAGTAGCACCTCCATTGAAGCCATTGAAGCCCTCGCGCACTAGAGGATTCGAGGCAAATCTTTCCACCACACCTGCACCAGGCAAGCTGCTAGCGTTCACTGCACCAAAACAAAAACAACCACAAACCTCAACCACGCACCACACCGATGAGCTTGTCAAAGTTTCATCACCATAAGAATAACACAAGAGCCTTGTCGAAACAACATCCAATATGACATAAACCATTCAGATTCATGAAACACAACACCTTCACGCTTTTGCGTCTATAAAAACCTTCTACTAATGGACAGTCAATAGATAAAAGATGGTGAAACAATCAAAGTCTGGTCAAAAGAGGGTTGAAATGCAATTATTCATCTTTTTGGATTTCTATGCAAATTTGGACTACAAGATCGAAGGGGTTGAATTGGAATTTTGGGCAAAATTCAGTTGATTAATTATCAGAATATTTTTAATTAATTTAATTACGTATGAAAATATCAACAGAGGATAATTACCAAATAATTTTAAAATTGCTCAATTCTTTTGGATTATTATTTATATATTTTTAGATAATTAATTAGATAATATCAATTAAGAATATCTTCTAGATATTTTTAAAAATGATAAAATTTGTTAATCATTTGAAAAATATTATATCAAAAGAGAAAAGATTTCAGCAACCAAAAAGATAAAGTCTAAGTCTAATCAAGACCTATATAAAGAGACCCAAGGGAGTAGAAGAATATACTTAGCAACACTATGGTTTTGGCCGCTACCATTCATCACATCTCTCTCTTCCTTTCCATCTTTTTTTTTCTTCATAATGTTTCTTCCATCTATCATGTATTTCACTCCATCCATGGAGGGCTAAGCTTCTAAGGTTAATTCCGTTGTAATTTTTTAACTGGATTTTGAGGTTGGATGAATAAATTTGTTTGTTCTTTTGATTCTTGTTGAGATTTATTTTCATCTAGGTCTTTTGGTTCTTAATCTAGTAGAAGTAATGATTTTTACATTGTAGCAAGTTAGCATAGTGTTAAATCTACATAAAATAACAATGGTATGAGTCCAAGAGTTTTTAAATTTTAATTGAGAAGTTACTTTGATTAATTTTAGAAACTTTCATATGATTGCATGAGTTTTTGCTAATTATTGAGAAGTTACTTTGATTAAAGATGAAAACTTATATTAGAATTAATCAGGAAGCTACTGTGGTTAATTATATTTTTACTATATAATAGAGGTAAAAGAATAGACATGATTAGGCATAGTAATATTTTATTAAGAAGTTACTTTGGTTAAATTTATTATGACTAATCTATAAAGTTTTTATTTCCGATTGAGAAGTTACTTTGGTTAATTGTGAGGACGACAACAAATTAATCAAGAAGTTACACTCATTAATTTGAAATCTTAGAGAAGAAATCAATAATAAAAATCCTTAGGAAGCGAATGATGAATCCTATTTTGAAAAAGTAGTGGAATTGACATGTTTTACTATTACTTTGTTTATAATCTTTTATTTGCTTGTCATTCATTCTTTTCATATCAAAACCCCATATTTTCATAGTTGTTAGTTTTAATTGTGTTAGGATAGATTTTTATAAGAATCAAATATTGAAAATCAATTTCGTGTTCGTTGGGAGATGACTCAGGGTTAGCTTAACCCTATCTAGTTTGTTCACTACTAACTTGCAATATTGAAGTTGTTATAGTTAAGTAGTGATAATTTGATCGTTTCACGACAATGATACTAAATTTGGTGCCGTTGTAGGGAATACAGTTAGTATTTTTTATATTTTGATTCTTATTTAATTCATTTTGTTTGTTTTAATTTTTTTAACGCATATACGTTTGATAGAGTTTGCGTTTTTTGTAGTCTTTTGTTATTTTAATATTTCAAGCAAAGTTTCTACTTTTTTATTAAGAATTTCTTTTGAGACTAGTTGGAAAAACACTGGCTAAAAAAGAGAGGCAAAAATAGAGGAACATCTTTAGGCAAACTGCATAGTGCATGACTCGGGCCAACCCAAGTGAAATCTATCAATTTGATCCAAAACTTGAAAGAAACTTGTGTAATTACACATGAGACTTGAATTCGGGTGTTCTACTAAGGGAGCACCTTCATCATTTGAAGTTTTTAGTGAAAGTGCACCGCTAGAATCACTTCCGGTGATTGACATATCTTCTGATCTATCACCTGAATTGGAAATTGAAGAAGATATAATTGCATAAAGAACTATAAGAGAGTAGGCTACACCAGATACAACGACTACACAAAACATGTGCTTCCAATATCTAGACGGAATGTGAGCTAAAACCCGGGTTAATCCATCTTTTACCTAAATTACATGGATTAGCAGCAGAAGACCCGCACTAACACTTGAAGGAATTCCATGTGGTTTGTTCATCCATAAGACGTACAACAGTGATTGATGAACACATTAAGCTCAAGGATTTTCCATTTTTATTACAGGATTTCGCTAAAAAGTGGTTATCTTACTTTCCACCAAGGTCATTAATACTTGGGAGACTCTAAAAAGATAATTTCTAGACTTTTTTTTTCAAGCATCTAGAGTTGTTGTTATTCACAAAGACATTTATGGGATAAGACAACAAGAAAGAGAAAGTCTTCATAAGTATTGGGAAAGATTCAAGAAGTTGTGTGCTTCTTGTCCTGATCACCAAATAAATGAGCAACTCCTCATTCAGTACTTTTATGAGGGATTGAATATAATAGATAGAAAATTGATACATGTTGCAAGTGGAGGGGCATTGGTGGCCAAAACACCAAAAAATGTGAGACAATTGATTGAGAATATGGCGTCAAACCATAAACAATTTACCACCGGGACTAATTTCGCGACTCTACTGAAGGGATTCCATGTAGTAGAAGTGGCATATGTTGTGAGATCCGCTAAATTTAATTAATTAATTAAATAATTAATTAATAAATGCGGGCAGTAGGAGCCTTTATGACATTTAATTCTAGCAAGTATGATGTGGAATAGTACTAGCTCAAGTGGTTGAAAGTACTTGATTATGTGATAGGACTTGGGTTCAAGTCCTATGTATGCCATTTATGTGCTATTTAAATTATAATTATTTTAATTATGTAATTTTTTTATATAATATTTTGGTTGTGAGGCGTGATATTATATTCTTAAATGATTAAGAATTATCATAAAATATGAATTGGTTGAATGGTTGTGCATGAAATTAACATTGGTGTGGGTATGGGTTTGAACCTTGATAGATACAAATTTACTTTCATTTTGCTAAAATTAGTTTTGGCATGAAGGTGAAAGGGTAGAGAAACCCTAGTTGTCATTGTGTCATAGTCAGAGGAATACGAAATTGAAGAGTGATCAAAGAGGAACTCCCAATAATCTTCATTTTTAGCAAAGGAATCCAGGTTAGGGGAGCTATACGCTTTAATTTTATTGTAAGTCTGATTCGCATGCTAAATTTAGTATGATTATGCCTGAGATTTTATTCTATTAAGTTAGTGTTTCTGGAAATTTCCAAAAATTGTCTAACCGGTGATGAATTGCCGCCAGATGATTCTTTCCTTTTCTAGGCCATTTAGGGTTCTTGTAGAGGAACCACCTGCCATATATTGCGTAAAATAGGCAATTTGACCACTGTTGACCAACCCTTGCCCAGAGTTGACTGGTTGACCAATTTGATTCATAGGACTGTCCATTGAGAGGCGGACATGTGGCAGTGTGCTCTCTCTCTCTCTCTCTCTCTCTCTCTCTCTCTCTCTCTCCAGAATTAGGGTTTCCCATGTGATTCTTCCATGTTTGACGGTCGCTACAATGGTAGCGGATCAGACTACCGCAAGTGGCTTTCGGCAACGCGACGACGAGAAAACTCTGGTTCGAGGTTGTTCAATATGCATGTAGAACGGAAACGTTGAACGACGAGTGTAGCAGTGGGGGAGAATGATGTGACCCCAACAAGCCCAAGCTCAAGTGCATCAACAAGTCCAAGCCCACATCAAGGCCCAGTCACTAGAAGCATGATGAGAAAGATTCGCATGGGTCTCTCACAAGATGATCAAGTCAATCATGGGCTTTTTACATTATTCACATGGGCTAAAGAAATCTCTAAAATATGAGATGATGCATGAAGGAAGTAGTATAGATTTAAATTGGGCCATTATTTAGGCCTTGTTTTTCTAGAATAATAAGTCAAACAATGTGTAGTTAAATTGATAAAATTGGGCTTAACTAAGCCCAATAGGAGATTTGGCCATGAGCTACCAAAGGTCAAAGGTGGACTAAGTGGAAGTCAACATTCCTTCCTACACCTCATGGATCATGCTTCCCATGGAGCCAAGTTCACACTCCACCCATGTGCCTCCTTCATCCAAGGGCTAAGAGAGTGTCTTCTTTTCCAAGTCTTCATCCAAAGGCTAGGAAGATGCCTCCTTCTCCAAGCCACCATCCAAGGGTGATGATTAAAGCTTCTCCTCCAAGCTTGATCTAAGGGCCAAGAATTAGTCTAGCTTTTAGGCTCACATATAAAAGCCAAAAGTAGACCATTTGTACATTTTAACTCTTGAAATTTCTAATAGAATGTTTGTGTTGAGATCACTCCACTCTTCTATTATTTTGAGAGCATACATGGCTAACATTCTCCTTCATCTCCTCTAGCCACCTTCCATACCATAGTTCCACTTCTACTCATCATCTTCACCAAAAACCTCCATTGCCTAGAGCTCTTCTTGCTCTTATCTTCATTTCCGCTGCATTTCATCTTCTTTTTGGTGTCTTCCATGGATCTCCTTCCTCTCCTACACCAAAGACGTCCATCAATTGGTATCTAGAGCCATCCAAGCCTTTGGTGCATCCATCCTCTTGGTTTGGGTAAGGTTCTTGGTCCATACTTGTCTCTTGTTTCAATTTCCGTTTTGTCTCTCTTCTCCACTGTTTTCTTCACTTTTGCTGCTGTTTTTTTCATGTTTTTTATGCTCTCCACCGTTTGACATTGAGGCTACATGAATCTCCATTGATTCATCTTGTAGTACTCCTTGCTTCATTGGTGCAAATCTGTTTTTAGGTTCCATTTTCGTTTTCCAGCACTTGTTCTTTTCTTCCTTGTTGTTTTTCTTCATTTTAATCGGTGCATCTTTCAATTTTCAGTTCCTTATATTGTGTTTTGTCTTAAGTCATGTTTTAGCACTTTAATTCATCTTAATTTTCGTTCATATGGCTGAATTCTGCACTTG
>Ga0214544_1002828_pt1:0-35000 | contig 36282 bp, 15 predicted proteins | sample CNSS3metaG_FD_160074 | JGI IMG/M metagenome (GOLD analysis project Ga0214544, IMG submission 160074) | Root nodule microbial communities from cowpea collected in UCLA plant growth center, Los Angeles, California, USA - CNSS3 | ecosystem: Host-associated > Plants > Roots > Nodule | place...
ATATATCATTTCCACGTTCTTATCCAATTAACAAATATTCAAACATTAATATTATTTTTTATGTCTATCTCCATCCAACTCATTATTGATTCTATCTTGTTTATAAAAATGAAATTATTGATTTTATCTTATATTTTTTTTTCCTTTCTCCTTTTCTAAGGTGTAATTTATGTGGTTAAACTTTTATATTATATTATTTTATATAAAATGTATGTTAGACATTATTACATATTTTGACATTTTATCTATATGAATTCTTAAAAAAATATCTATTATTTATCATTACATAAAAAATTATTAAAAGAAAACAGATAAATAAATAAAAAGAGAAATCCAAACCAAATCTATGCGAAAGATTAAATTTCCAGAAAAAAACTATACAATTTTGAATACGGGAAGTTCAAGCATAAGATGAAATAAATCAAGACTTAGATAAACTATTATACTAAATATGAGAATGTTTTCCAATTTACAAGACCAAAAGTAGCCAATTTCTCCGTAAAATATATGAGAATATAATGCAAACATTTTCTCCATCACCTTCTAAGCATCCAAGAAACCACAAAAGAGAAGAGAATGCCAAACAAAGGAAAACTCACTTCAATCCACAACTTCATTAAATTAACTCTCCAGGTATATTCCATTAGCTGCGCATAAATGGGATTATAAATTCCTAAAAATCCAGCTATATTATTCTTCTTCATGTCCTTTAAAATACCTTAGTAATTTCATGCCAGAATTTCTCATGTGCCAAATCATCCATATAAACAATGTAATAGCAGATAATCTCAGCAATTTAACTAAAGGACTTACAAACTGAACTAGAAGCAGAGGATCAATGCATATCGATCAGCAAAAACATTATGAACCATGAACAGCACATTCAAAAAATAAAACAGATTCTTCATCGTTAGTACAAATTGAAGGGTAACAGACAAATAAGTTAGTACAAACGTGAACTTGTACAAACATCTTTAGTTCTGCGGAAAGTGTCCACAAACTCATTTTAGGGCAAGCAGAAAAGGGTGATATATGCATATTACCATTGTATTGCACTATTAGAGATACCCGTTTTCTGTCATTCAATTCTAGCATTAAATGAAAACCAACCCACCGTTTCTTACTTCCATAACATTTCACATTCTAACATCCTTAATCTCTATAAATACCCCTTCAAATATTCACAAACCACACCACAACACAACACAACCTCAACATCATTCATCTTTCTCCTACAATCATGGCTACCCCTCTGGTTTTGCAGGTTACCTGCGTGGTTCTGGTTCTCATTGTTGGTTTTGGAGAGATTATTCCGTTGGCGGAAGCAGAGATTCCATGTGGGTCGGTGCAAATGACTGTGGCACCATGCATAGCCTACCTAACGGGTCCTGCTGCTGGACCCGTCCCTGCACCATGCTGCAACGGTGTGAAGCGCATCAACGACCAAGCCAAGTCCACCGCAGATCGACGATCCGTCTGCACCTGCCTCAAAAACACTGCGTTGAGGATTCCTGGACTCAATCTTCCACACCTTTCAGCCCTCCCTACCACTTGTGGGGTCAACTTGCCCTACAAGATCAGCCCTTCCATTGATTGCAACACGTAAGATCACTCACATCAACATCACACTATAACATCGATGCCGTTGATCACTGTGTTTAAATAACTCTGAAAAGTTCATGCATACACTATATTTATACAGATACTAACATCAAATTCACTTTGTTCTTTGTAGGGTTACCTAAGCTTCTTGCACAAGGGTTTATCCTCGGTGACTATAAATACTTATTTGGCAATAATAAGCAAAAGAGAGGGAATAAAGATGGTTTAAGTTCCTCCATTGTCTGGATCTCCCACTAGGGAGTACTTTATACTATGGGATGATGAACTACATCTCCATCAATGTTATAATATTGTTCTTGTTTCTCCAATGATATATTGGATTTTCTATCACTAAAATATATATTTACATATACCCCATCATATATGAATTCCATAATCGAGTAATTAATACATGTATATGACTCATAGTTTACATGGTACGTACCAAAGTATATAATAGGTGAATGTTTCATATATAATGGTAATATATCATTTCATCTTCCAAAAGTGTTCACCAAAATAGGTTGACATTAGCATAAATTTGAAATTCTAAAGTCTAAGTTGGATTTGTTGCGTTATTGGATGCTATTTTCAGTTTGGACAAACCTATCCAATAAATACTTATTTATAGGAGTGAAGGTAAAATTAAAATGAAATAAGTTTAACTTATATTTAATTTAAGTTACGTACCATCTTAATTTTTTAAAAAGTTTTATTACAGTACTGTTGGAAGTCCTACATCGACTAGAGATAATGCTAATTTACAATATATAAGTGGGTGCAATCCTCACCTTACAAGCCAGTTTTGTGAGGTTGAGTTAGGCTTAAAAATCCACTTCTAACATGGTATCAGAACCAAGTTAAAGTCTATCCTAGCAAAATTTCTTGGACATTCTGTTCCACCCGATATCGGACTGCTAACGGACCACCCACTAATTTTTTGTCCCATGCACGAGATGAATATATCTCGGCGTGAGGGGGTGTGTTGGAAGTCCCACATGGACTAGAGATAAGGCTAATTGCAATCCTCACCTTACAAGCCGGTTTTGTGGGATTGAGTTAGGCTTAAAAACTCACTTCTAGCAAGTACTTTTAGTTTTAAAAATGAACAATTTAATTTAAATTGTCAAAAAAGTTGAAGTCATTTCAATTCATTATTTTCCTTTTTATTTTTGTTGAAAGTACTTCGAGATATTTTGGGTGCATAAGGAGAGTGTAAGCTACTTGAAGTAATGTTTCATGGCATGGAGACATTTATGTTCAATATTCTGTTAACCAAATGATTGGATCAAGGGATGATGAACAAATATGAAAGTGATGTTAAGTGGACCTTAAGCCAAACTCAACCTTATAAAATTAACTTGTAAAATTAGATTTGCACTTACTTATATATCTTGAATTGACCTATATCTACTCGATATGGGACTTCTAACATACACTCACATCGAGGTATATATGTGTGATACTAGACACTAGTGACTGATAATATGTCCAACAAATAATAAATTTGATTAGGATAGACTCTGACACCGTGTACGAAATAGTAAACTTTAAGCATAACTTAATTTCACAAATCAGCTTGTAAGATAATGCTTGCACTCACTTATATATTGTGAATTTGTCTTATCTCTAGCCAATGTAACATTTCTAACGGAGGAGAAAATGCTAGATCTTAGTATCCAATTATCTATATGAACTAAAATTCAAAACCTTTTTTTCTAACTTTTGTGGTGTGTGGGTTTATGATCACAAACAAGAAGATGCAAAGGCGCGTGGCATAATTAAATATTTCGTTAGCTATTGAAGGTTCTTGAACTCTATTACTTTTTGTGACAATTTAAAATTAAAATTAAATAAGTTTAACTTATAAATAAAATTATTTTACGTACTATCTTAATTTTTGAAAAAGTTTGATTAAAGAGATTTTAGTTTTAAAAATGAACAATTTAATTTAAACTTACAAAAAAGTTGGAGTCGTTTTAATTCATTATTTTCCATTTTTTTTAACTAACTTCGAGATATTTTCGGGTTTATTATCTTGTAAGGGGAGTGTAAGCTATTTTAAGTAATGTTGCATGAATAGATTTATGTTGAATATTCTGTTAAACCAGTGATTGAATCAAGAGATGGTGACCAAACATGAGTTGAGAAACTGCTAGATCTTACTATTGTCACACGAAAATGCAAAGGTGTGTAATTAAATATTTGGTTTAATTATGTCTTTGGTCCCTATTTTGGAGTCAAAATCTCAAAATGGTACTCAAATTTTTAAAAGTTTCAAATTAGTCCCATTTTTTGTTAAAACGTCTCAAGTTTGCCCTCTCTGTTAAGTCTGACTAGACAGCGTTAAATGGGATGCCACATGTCAGTTCCTCGATTTTTTGAATTTTTTTACAAATTAAAATCGCTAGACGGCGTTAAATGGGGTGCCACGTGTATAACATTTATATAGAAATTAAATTTGATTTCAATCTGGAGAGAGACAAAATTGCTAATTTTTACAAAAATTGGGACTAAATTGAGACAAATTAAAATAAAGTGACCAAATTGAGACTAAGGAAATGACACCTGACATAATACTGACACGTGTCACTGTCACTGCCACATCACTCTATCACTGCCACGTGGCACGATGACAACTTGACACGTGGCAATTTTTTGATTTAATAAAAAAAATTAAAAAAAAAAAAAAAATAATAATAAAAAAAATTCAAAAAATCAAAGTACTGACACATGACACTCCTTCTAACGGCATCAACCTTGACTTAACAGAAAGGACAAACTTGAGACGTTTTAACAAAAAAAGGGACCAATTTGAAACTTTTAAAAATTTGGGTACCATTTTGAGATTTTGACTCCAAAATAGGGACTAAAGGCATAATTAAACTTAAATATTTCGTTAGGCAATGAAGGTTCTTGAATTATGTTACTTCTTGTAAAAATTTAATATCATTAATAGTAATGCTCATATAAAAACTGAGTAAAAAAAGGAAACAGAATCTTAATTAAAATGTTCCATATGATGTAAACTTATATTTAATTAATATTGAGTTAAGATATTTAAATAAAGCATTAAGTGTCTATGCTTGTGATTATTATAAGAAAACATCAAACTAATGTTTAAACATTAAAGTGAATCAAATAACTAAATTGTGATATTACTAGGTCCACATAACAAAAATAGGTGAACTAAAAAAAAGTAAAAGAAACGTAACATTAATTTTAAATGAGTCAATTTAGTCAATTTTAAGTTAATGTAACTGTTTTAAAAAAATTTAATAAATAAATATTTAAGATTAATGTGAGCTTAACTGATGTTAAAATAATTGATTTAGCCAACTCTGTGACTCTAACAATTTTTAACTTCTTTTAATGACTAAACGATGCTAATAAAAACAAATATTAAAAATGTATAAGATTAATGTCCGCCTATACTAATGTTATTTTTTTTAGCATTAATATTTATTTAAATTTCAACTATCACAATCACACAAATTATAAAATGATATAGAATGGAGGTGTAGTATGATGGAATTATGCTAAAACAATTGTCGTTTTATGATCTACCATGAAAGTATAAATTATTGTTATAGATATCGCTAGTGTTGAGATAATTTTTTTTTTTTAACTTTCTATATAATTTTCCAGCATGGAATAAGTATATACCTCATATTTCAATGCAGTGTGACAATCAAGTTCTTATATCTAAAGTTTATAACAAAAAAATTATTGAAAAAGAAAACAAGGCATCTAAGAGTAAGACAAAAGTTTATTAGTCAGAAAAAAAGATATTGCAGATCCACTTACCAAAAGGTTGATTCATCAACAAGTACTTAAGGTGTCGAGTAGAATGAGACTAAAACACATAAATTAGTTGCAACATGAATGGTGATCTCATGGAATGAAGTTCAATAGGTAATAACGAAATTGTTATTGATTAAAGTATATCAACATATTTGACTAAATGTTATGTCTCATTTTTATGACGAGGTGTACTATATAATTGTAGTCATAATAAGGTTAAGGTATATATATATATATATATATATATATATATATATATATATAATTATAATTAAAATTATAAATTTTTTATAAATAATAAATTATAAATATATATATATATATATATATATATATATATATATATATTATGCTTACTTTTTAAAATACCTCTTAATAAATTTAATGACAGTTATCTTATTGGTGTGAGTCAGAAACCATTGTGAGATATGAACAAGTCTCTAAGTGATACTCGTGAAATAAGATAACATACAACCACTTAGTAAAACTTAAAATGAACACCGATATTGTATGTGTTATTTATTAAAATCCAATTATAGCTCAATACAATTAAGTCTTTGCATTTTCGTAGGAAAAAGTTTATAAGTACCAAGTGTAGGGCTTAAACCCAAGTTCCTTAGCTAAAATACTATATTTTGTTTTAAAATATTATATTTATATGTTATGTTTTGTTTTATTTTTAAAATTATGTGGGAATGGTTAGAAATAGTTAATATAATTTAAAAATAAAATAAATAAATAAATTATCCTACATTTAATACTGTTTTAATGGACTTTACTTTATTAGGTATATATTATTTATGGGTTAATGATTTTAACTTTATTAGGAATTACTATTTTATTTAATAATTTTTATTACAATTTATTCTTATTTTACCATCTTCTACTTATAAATATTACTTTTGAATTAGAGAAACAATTATATGAAATATTGTCAGTCTTTTGTTTTATATTATCTTTAAAGATATTGATGTTCATATGGTCTAGATATCCTTCGGTGCACTCGATCAATCTAACATGTTGTTATATCTTGAGAGAAAAAATGCATAATATGTTGTCAGTCTTTCTTGCCCTGTGCAGTGAGAACGTTCTCTCTCTAAAGAAACATTTTGCATCTCAACCTAACCTCTTTCTAATCTTTTTCCTCATCTAAAATTTTATATTATATTCTTATTTTATTTTAATTTTGTTATAAAAATTGTTTAACTTTATCGATCTCCATACATACCTTATATTATTATTATTATTTTCTTTGGAAAGCATGTATATTTCTTAAAAAAATTAGATTGTATGATTTAATTATATTAAAAAATTATTTTCATTGTCAAAGCAATTTAAAGATAATTAATTTATTAGGATACAGTTAAAAATTGACCTTTCATGAAAGATGATATCTATAAAACTAAAGATAGTTATACAATTTTGAGAAGGGTCTTTCTTCCTACACCCTTACTTCTTTTCCTACAATTCCATAAAAGTTGTAAATCCTAAAATACCCTTTATTAAAATTATAATTAAATTCCCTATATTTTCTTATTTTTTATACTTTTCGGATTGGATGTTACGAAAGATATTTTCATATTTGGAAAATATGTTTTAAAATATTCAATATGAAAAATACAAAAATTCTTATTTTTTATACTTTTCGGATTGGATGTTACGAAAGATATTTTCATATTTGGAAAATATGTTTTAAAATATTCAATATGAAAAATACAAAAATTTTGGATTGGATATTTTGAAAGATATTTTTCAGATCTGAAAATGCATTTGAAATATTCAATCGAAAACATAAAAATAATTTTGTGAATGAATTTTTCATAATATATTTCCATATATAAAAATAACTTTCAAAACACTTATTTTGAATTTTTATTATACTTCGAATTGGATATTCTAGATGGTATTTATTGATCGAAATACCTTTAAAAACACCCAATCTGGGATATAAAAAAAAAATTAGAACGAGAGTTCTATAAATCATTCCTAGATATGGAAATCCATTATGAAACACCCGCTCTGGAATAATTAAAATATGAATATTTCCTAAAATAGTTAATCCGGAACCGGAATGCATGCACCTTCTACTTTTATATTCTTATTATTACCAAAAAAAAAAATTAATGGTGTCTAAGCGAGTGCTTAAGAGAAAGAAGCACAATGAAAGGTCGAAGCATCGCTCCTAGCTCTGTACATGTTGAGACGGTTCGGCAAGTACAACTATGTCTAAGACTTCTTGTGGACAATTGTGACAAAGCGATTCAAGGAGAGGGAGTAACCAAAGAAAAATCATACAAAGGAGTAAAGACATGCCTAGTACACAGAAATAACTATGAAAGGAATAAGTTTGTCAGAAGAAGAGAGAGAACCAATAAGAGAGTTGTAATGGCAACACAGAGTAGAGAAGCTTTTGCACTTTAGAATATTAATATAAGGGTAAAATAACTTTAGAATATTAATATAAGGGTAAAATAAGAATTTTAAATTTTACGAGATGTGCGAAGAAAAGAAATGGGTGTAGAAACTACCACTCATTTGAGAGTAATTTATATGTTCAAAGAAAATATATTGATCGAAAAAAATAACAAACTTCAACTTTTCTTTCAAATGGATGAGAAGTACTCTATAACATCCCAATTTCAGCCGTTTAAAACTAATAAAAATATAGAGTTTCATCATAGTTCCAAAATAGATAATACAGTGTACACAATATATTAATACAATCTTACAAAGGTATGACTATAAAAATATATCACTTATACACTTAAACTAAACTAATAAACTCTATACTTGAACTGACCACTGCTAAAGCTCCCACTGGAAACCTCCTCCTCAACAAGAAAACAATGACTCTTCATCTCCAGAAGCGCCTTTGACACTGCAACCACATCTGCTCCCACCGAATAGGTGATCATCGCAAAAGGAAAACAATACAACACCAGACAGACACACAGAAAGCAAGGGTAAGCTAATCTGATAAGAAAAATCATGCAATTCAATTATAAACAAACCATGCAATATTTCTCATTTCTACCAGAATCACATAGGCCATCACAAACACAGTACATATACATTACTCTAGACTCGATATCTGGATTATGTAAGCGACATCGGATCTCTTGGTGGCTTGCACCTGTGAAGGTTCCCAAACTCTGCAGAGTTTCGGCTCAAGGGGTTATCACCCAACCACTCCCAAGGTAAGTTCCCTTCGCGTCTATGACTGATCGGGTCCACAAACTAGGACCTCTTGCTACTCCTCACGACATAATCCATTATACTCTACATGAGTCTTAATGGCTATTGGAGCGTCAGGATACCAACCAAAACTGAGTCTTTATGTCCTTACATACACTAAACACTTCCCTTAGAATTTCCCTTGAAATCCTAGTTCAACCACATCTTCTCATAATCCAATTCCATGCAATATCACCACCACACATATTACCAGTCATAACAATTCATGCATATCATAACAAAGTTCACATTTTAATATTTAAACATAGCTTCATCCATTAGAAACAGATAAATAAAATTCAGCTACAGAGGTTCTCGCCCAAGCTAGAAGGTCTCATCCAGGCAAAAGGGCTCTCTCGCTTAGGCGAGTCGTTCTCGCCTAAACGAGGCTCGAAACAGAGAACAACCCAAACTCTGGACAAATTCTCGCTCAGGCTAAGTTGTATCGCTTAGATGAGAGTGACTCTCGCTCAAGCGAGACTGGCTCGCCTAGGCAAGATCTCGCGCAGAGACCGGGGATGAGTTTCTGGTGTTTTCGCTCAGGCGAGAGTTGCTCGCTTAGGCGAAAATACCAGATTCTCAATTTGTTCTCACATGCAACAGTCCAGAAATCTAGCACAATCCAATCATACACTCAATTACACAATTCAAGCACTCATACAACACTCAATCATGCAATTCAAAGTCATCAGAATGATTTCTATACGAAATTCAAGCAAAATAGTTAGCTTCCCTTATTTGTTATCCTGTTTAGACAGCTTTATAAACATCAATGCCTTAAAAATGTCCACACCTCTAACTCCACAACATGCTCTATCTACCCATAGAAATATCACAAGAACAATCAGGACATACCATTATGATCACTGATCAGCAAAGACTCATACTGATGATTAAAACGTTGCATGCAAGCGGAAGAGGGTTTGCATGCAATAAAAAACAAAAAAAGACTAAAAAAGAGAGCGAAAACTCAACTTACGCGAACGGAGAAACTAATTGGTCCAATTTGAAGAGCTCGCCGAGAGGATCAATCCTATGGTCTCAGTTCTTCAATCAGACGACCAGAGAAGTCAGAGAACTATAGAAAATTGTTTCTAGATAGATTGTGTGTTTTAAAATAATGAAATTCGTTTATAACAATTCTATTTATACTAAAGCTTTTTAATATTAAAATAATCGAGTCTCGCTAATTTTAAACCACTATCACTTTTTAAAATTCTAGAAAGAAGTCAGAGAACTCTAGAAAATTGGTTTCTAGATAGATTGTGTGTTTAAAATAATGAAATTCGTTTATAATAATTCTATTTATACTAAAACTTTTTAATATTAAAATAATCGAGTCTCGCTAATTTTAAACCACTATAACTTTTTAAAATGTCATTTTTTAGGGTCTTACGTACTCTTGTTACTTAATTATGATAAAATTTTTTGTATATTTTTATGTTTGGAGAAACTAATTGGTCCAATTTGAAGAGCTCGCCGAGAGGATCAATCTTACGGTCTCAGTTCTTCAATCAGACGACCAGAGAGACAAAACCTCTAGAAAGAAGTCAGAGAACTCTAGAAAATTGTTTCTAGATAGATTGTGTGTTTTAAAATAATGAAATTCGTTTATAACAATTCTATTTATACTAAAACTTTTTAATATTAAAATAATCGAGTCTCGCTAATTTTAAACCACTATCACTTTTTAAAATTCTAGAAAGAAGTCAGAGAACTCTAGAAAATTGGTTTCTAGATAGATTGTGTGTTTTAAAATAATGAAATTCGTTTATAATAATTCTATTTATACTAAAATTTTTTAATATTAAAATAATCGAGTCTCGCTAATTTTAAACCACTATCACTTTTTAAAACGTCATTTTTTAGGGTCTTACGTACTCTTGTTACTTAATTATGATAAAAAATTTTGTATATTTTTATGTTTGGAGAAACTAATTGGTCCAATTTGAAGAGCTCGCCGAGAGGATCAATCCTACGGTCTCAGTTCTTCAATCAGACGACCAAAGAGAGACAAAACCTCTAGAAAGAAGTCAGAGAACTCTAGAAAATTGTTTCTAAATAGATTGTGTGTTTTAAAATAATGAAATTCGTTTATAACAATTCTGTTTATACTAAAACTTTTTAATATTAAAATAATCGAGTCTCGCTAATTTTAAACCACTATCACTTTTTAAAATTCTAGAAAGAAGTCAGAGAACTCTAGAAAATTGGTTTCTAGAGAGATTGTGTATTTTAAAATAATGAAATTTGTTTATAATAATTCTATTTATACTAAAACTTTTTAATATTAAAATAATCGAGTCTCGCTAATTTTAAACCACTATAACTTTTTAAAACATCATTTTTTAGGGTCTTACGTACTCTTGTTACTTAATTATGATAAAATTTTTTGTATATTTTTATGTTTCATTTTTTTCATTATATTGAGAATACTTTCATATTTTTAGTGTTAATTAATGCTCTTTTCAATCATTTAAGACAATTTTTCTTTGAAATTTTTAAAATCTTCTTTCACTCAATTCACCTGTTTGAATTATACTGTTAATATTTTTTTTTTTACAAAATACTTATCATATTATTTCATTTGTTTGAAATATTAGATATAAGGTGAACTTCTAATCTTCAACGTGCGCATATGCGCGTGTCTGCCATCAATTTAGTCAAAAAATAGATTAACATTTTTTGTTTACTAATTTATTCTGTTCACCAATTAGCCAAACCATCTTAAAATTTATTTACTAAAATTAAAATATAAAAAATTATAATTTGAAGAATTATAATTATTATATTATGTTATTAAAGATTAAAAAATATAATGTTATTGTAAATTATATTATAAATATTCACTAATTATTCTGGAAAAATTTAAAATATAAAAATAAGAATTCTTTTAATTTATTTTATTTGGGATATTAATTAATTAATTAAAAATTTAAAAGTATCTATATAATTAAATGTAATATATATAATTTTAAAAAGGTGATAAAGACAAGTTAGGACTTTTTGGCTGTCCTAATTATGAGGGCCATAGCATATGAACTTATTTTAGCATATTGAAAACTACAAACAACAACTATGGATCATTTTATGGTGCTTGGAGATATTTTAGAAGACAGTTTGGGGTAATTGACAATTATTGATAAGAAAGGTACCAAAATTATATTATTGAGATGACTTTAATATTACGTGGACCGTTCAACCCCTAACCTATCAATGACGTGACATTCCATTTAGAGAAAAAACAGTTAGTATTATATTCTAGTTAGGCCTGAGTTTTGTTGGATTGGATTCAAGTTTAACATTTTAAAATTTATATATAATTATTTAATTTATTGGTTTAATCAGATTTGAGTTATTTGCATTATAATGTAATAAGATTGAGTTTATAAATTTATATTAAATTATTTAATAAAAATATTTTTATTTTAAGAAAATGTAGTGAATTTTAACTTAAAACTGACCTGTATAATTTTAATAATTAATGTATTATATTTAAAAAAAAAAGTATTATACTAAAAATAAAATTTAAAATTTAAAATATATTACAAATTTATAAAATATTAAAATGTAAATTTAGATTGAGTCAAATTTTCATTAAATTTCAACTCATTATTCGAACTTTGACTAAAATTATCTATTTTATTTTATTTTATTTATTCATTGTACTGTTTATCCAATTCAATCCAACCATATATTCAAATTAATTCAATTTGTTTCAAATTTGATTACATATCTTTTCTCAGTCTCAATTGTAGTAGAATGATTCTAGTGAAAAAAAGGAAAAATATTAGAAATATAAAAAATAAAATTATTTAAATGAAAATTAAAAAATAAAGAACAAAAAAACTGTATCATATTTATTTTAATCGATATGATATAAAAAGATCAATTTAATAGTACAAGTTATTCAAATATTTTTTTATTTAATGTTAATAAAATGAAACAAATTAAATTGAAAAAGTGAAAAATAATGAAATAATTAATGGATGAAACTGCAAATAATATTTATACTTTTTATTAATAATGTTTATAAAATTACATGAATTAAACTTATACTTAAGTTTTAAATATAATTTTATATTTCTATATAATCTTAATTATTTTTTTAATTTTATCTTACAAGGAATAAAAATCAGAAATAATATTTATTTTAAAATAAATTTATTTTAGTTAAAGCTAAAAAAATAAGAGTGATTAAAAATTTTAAGATATGATAAGATTAATTTAGATATAAATAAAAATATTATTTGTTTTAATACATGTATCTATATATAAATATGTCATTGCAATTATTTGAAAGAAAAAAATATGTATTTTTTTATTAGATTTAATTTCATATTGAATTTATGATATATTTTTTAAAATTTCATATCAAATTAAAATATTGATAAGAGTTTTTGCATAAAAATCAATAATTAAATAACATTTTGAATATATAAATTAAATCAAACCACTTATGATTGGATAAAAATAAATTGTCAAAGTACAATATCATATCGAAATGTCATTTCAAATATAAGACAAGATTTGTTTACATTATACGACTATACTCACCATCTAATAAACTATGAAAGGTTTACAATTGTAAGGACAAAGTTATAATTTGGTGTAATTTTATCTTTTTTATGCTAAGAGACAATATGATCCACCTTTAGACCGTGTTCTGATGGGGTTAAATACTGTATACGAGTGATAGCAAACGATGAATTTACAGAATGTTTATGTTCTTTTTCAATGATATAAAAGCGATCCAGAGCGATGATCTGCGGGATGAATGGATTTCTCGCATCCCTCTGATAGGCAAAGATCAGAGAGGGATTAAGAGTCATTTTACATAATTACCCTCAGTATTTTATTTCAAATAAATTAACATGATTTCAAATAAATTAACATGCTGCTGGGAGTCGTGGAATTCAAATGAAAAGAAGCATAAAGAGGGACGTGACCACTGGTTGTTGAGAAGAGGGACGGTGACCAGCACGAAGTTGGTTCGGAAGTGGTGAACTGGTGCGGGGTGAGTTAAATATTTACTTATATTAGAGTATTTTTTTTGTGGTTGGAAATGTTTTTTTTAATTAAAATATTAAATTTTCTAAATCAAATATAATTTAATATTATTTTTTTTCAATAAATAAATATTTAAAATATTTTTATTTATGATAATAATATATGAGAAACTAATTATAACTTATCTAAATATCATTTTATTATACCTTTTTAACACCAAGGACAATTAGGTCATTCTACATTTTCATCTATTAAATTTAATTTTCTTTTAGTCATATCAGTCAAATCTTTCACAAATTTTCACAAAAATCACTCTCAAATCCACTTCAATATCACCCCCAAATCCATAAAAAAGAACAACATAAATATCACCTTCTAATTAACCCAAATCAATCATCTCCCTCTCCCTCAAATCATCATCCACAAAAGAACACATCCTTACAGGCATTTTCTGATGGCATTACTGTTTATAATTCTTTTTATCACATTTAAGTATTCATATTCCAAATCGAAACTTTTCAAATCATTTTCACATTTAACCACAAAAAGTTTCTCCATGTGATGTTGTTGGCGTGCAGATATCAGGGAAAAAAAAAGAAAAACATGAAACAACAAAATATAGTTTTTAAACCATTTGTTTGGAAAATAGCTTTATATCATAATGGATTTTAATTTAGAAATTAATTATTAAACAATATAATCATGTTTACAAGATAATATATTTAAGAAATAAACTGATCGAGAAGAGAAACAATCCAGCTACAATTTTTGTTATGTATGAAAATAAAATATTTGTTTGCATCGCCACTAAAAGATTAGTGATATAAAATTTTTATAATAAATGTAAAAATACATTACACAAAGGTTAAATATTTTTAAATATAGATTCAAACTTAACTAAAACATTTTAATTTTTTGTCTCAACGATGTATACATCACTATATAAAATATTAGGACAACATTTTTAATCTAGAATCTCAAGAAGTTGATACTTTAGAAATCTTTTAATAAATTTTAAAATCAATGTCCATCAATGTGTTTTAAAGACACATTAAAGACACAGCTTATGAACACCACAATAAAATGCAATAAAGAATTTAAAAATGAATTTATTGTCATTTCTACTTATATACTAGTAATTAATTATCTTATTAATTTTTATCCAATATAAAACTTGAATTCACCTTGAATTCTTAATCTTAATAATGTATAGTTTCACATTCAAGATGTATATGCCTTATAGGTAAAGTAGACATGTTGAAGGTCTTACCACAACTAAAACAAATTTACAAAATATAATTTGGTGCAAACCTCACCTTACAATTTAGTTTCATAAAATTGAGTTAGGTTTAAAGTCTATTTTTTAATATTTTTAATTATAAAAAAAATTAAAATTTTAAAATATGGTAGAGAAATTATAACGTAAGTAATAACTTAGAACAATTCAAATTATAACATATATTAGAATATTTTAGTACATTTAAAATAAAAAATTACAATACTAGTACAAATAACGGAATTTAAATATTGTTCATGGTATAAATGGACATATATAACATATTTTTTTATAGAATTAGACATATGATATGATTCTATGATAATAAAATAAAAAGGCGTATAATATGAATAATCAATAAATCCCTGCAATGAAAAATAAAATGTTAAAAATTTAAGTGAATTAGTTACATAAAAAAAAAAGAGTTTATACAAAATGGAAAACATTATAGAAAGTTGAATGAAAGAGTCTTTAAGCAAATCATGAAAACCATATCATGAAAAAGGTTAGAAGAGGATAATTCGTTATGATCTCAATTATTTATTCATATCTTGCACCGTTAATATAGGCAGGTGCCAGACTCAAAGTTTGCATGTTTTTTAATAATAGTAATCGTTATAGTTTATCGTTAAGAAATGAAATTTAAGTCTAAACTAACTTTACAAAATTAATTTATAAGAAAAAGTATACATTTACTTATATATTATAAATTTTTTATTTTTAGTTAGTATGAGATTTTTAATACACTCTCTCACACACACACACCAAGGTATATACATTTCAAGACATGGTGATGAAACAATAGATTTAATAAATATTAAATTTAACTAAGATAGACTTTAACCTATTAATCCAATAGCCGATGGAATAATAGATCCAACAAATATCAAATTTCATTAAAATAGGCTCTAACATATGATTCTGATACTACACTAAAAAATAAATTTCAAATCTAATTTAACCTTACAAAATCAATTTGTAAGGTGAAATTTTCACCCAGTTATGTACTTTAAATCGATTTTATTTCTAGTTAATATAAAACTTCTATCATCTATCATTAATGATTTATAATTCATACATTTAGAGTGTTGTAATTTTTTTAGTACATCCTAGAGATGGTGAAGTAGTACTCTTTGTTTGTAGATAAATGATTTACTTATTGAATTTAGTTGTTCAAAAGTAATATTTTATTGGAAGTTTTTAATTTACTTCGTAATTCTCTTACCAGTAATCTTTCAAATCTTGCACTTTTAAGTTACGTTTTTTTTTTTTTTTCAAATATTCTTTATTTCTATATTATATTTCCACATTCTTACCTAATTAAAAATATTCAAACATTAATATTTTTTATAACTATCTTCATCCAACGCATTATTGATTCTAGTTTGCTTATAAAAAATTATATCGATTTTATCTTATACTTTTTTTTCTTGTTCCCTTTTTTGAGTTGTACCTTTTATTATTAAATTTTCATCTGATAGCTGTTAATTATTATTCTCTTTTATAAAATTTGTGTTAGACATTATTATATATTTTAACATCTAAATGAATACTCCAAAAAAGATTTATTATTTGTCATTATATAAAAATGTATTAAAAAAAACAAATAAATAATAAAAATCATGAAGGGGAGCAAACCAAACCTATGTAAAAAGTAAATTTCCCAAAAAAATATACAATTTTGAATATGGAAAGCTTAAATATATTATGAAAAAAATTAAGGCTTATGACTAGAGTTAAACTATTATACCAAGTAAGTTTTTTCCTATTTACAATATTTCTCCTCACAATGATTACCCTCTTGAAATATATGAAAGAATGTTTTTACACAAGTGCAAACATTTTCTTCATCCAAAAACCACCAAAAAAGAAGAGAAGGCCAAACAAATCAAGAAAAAGTCACTTCAAATCCACACTTCATAAAATCAACACTATAAGCATATTCTACTACTAAAATCACACCCATTAGCTCCGCATAAATAAGATTTTATAAACACACAAAAAAGAGAGAAAACTATCACTACACTCTTCTCTGTATCCTTTAAAAATACTAACAAATAACACATCCAGTAATAGCATTTAATCTCAGCAATTTAACTAAAGGACTTGCTGCCATTTGAAGAAAAAAAATGAACTACAAGCAGTGGATCACCCAAATGCATATCAGCAAAAACTTTATATGACCATCACCAGATTTTTCTAACAGCACATTCAAAAAATAACACAGACTCTTCATCGTTACCACATATGAAGAAGCACTTAGAACACACAGAAATCCCTCTGTAAAAGTTTCAGATGCTAAATCCAATCTTCACACACATTTTAATAGCTCTCCGAATTGAAGTACCCTGCTTCTATTCTTCATCCGAAAAACAGTAAAAGGATTTTCAATCATATCAGCAACAGTAAGTGAACAGAGAGCAGATAATTATTGGCTAAAATTTGAGCTGAACTTGGAGGGTAACAGACAAATAAGTTAGCACAAACGTGAATATCTTTATTTCTGTGGAAAGTGTCCACGAACTCATTTTAGGGCAAGCAGAAAAGGGTGATATGATATGCACATTACCATTGTATTACATTATTACAGGTACCGGTTATCTGCCATTCAATTCTTGCATTAAATGATAACCAGCCAGTGATTACCTACCATTCCTTACTTCCAACTTCCATCACATTTCATAATCTAACAATCCCATCTTCAATCCTTCTTCTCTATAAAGACCCCTTCAAATATTCACAAACCACACCACAACACAACACAACCTCAACATGGCTACCCCTCTGGTTTTGCAGGTTACAAGCGTGGTTCTGGTGCTGATTCTAGGTTTTGGAGAGATTATTCCGTTGGCAGAAGCAGAGATTCCATGTGGGTCGGTGCAAATAACTGTGGCACCATGCGTAGCCTACCTAACGGGTCCTGCCGGTAGACCAATCCCAGCACCATGCTGCAACGGTGTGAAGCGCATCAACGACCAAGCCAAGTCCACCCCAGATCGACGATCGGTCTGCACCTGCCTCAAAAACACTTCTTTGAGGATTCCTGGACTCAATCTCCCACGCCTTGCAGCCCTCCCTACCAATTGTGGGGTCAACTTGCCCTACAAGATCAGCCCCAACATCGATTGCAACAAGTAAGATCACTCACATCAACGTTCACCACTCAATGCTCTTCATCACTGTGTTTATATAACTCTCTACTTTTCATTCCATATATGAAAAGTTCATGCATATAGTATATTTATACGGATACTGACATCGAATTTTGGTTATTGTAGGGTAACTTGAGCGGCTCGCACAAGGGTTCATCAACCCTTGGTGATGATAAATACTTATTCGGCAATAATAAGCAACAGAGAGGGAATAAAGATGGTTTAAGTTCCTCCATTGTCTGAATCCCCCCGCTAGGGAGAGTATTTTATGCTATGGGTGATGAACTCCATCTCCATCAATGTTATAACCTTGTTGTTTGTCCAATGAGATATTGGATTTTCTATATATTTATATTTACATATCATCATCTCTAGCCCTTTTATTTTTAATGCTTTGTTTAGTTAAAAATTAATACAAAACCACTCTTCTATACCTAAGATTACAAAATTTCATAATATTTATTATTGATGACTAAATATTCAATTAATAATATTATAATGTTAAAAAAAATGAAGAATGAACGGATATCATGAGTTAGACCGAGAATATATTATGAGTTACATAATCAAGTAATTAATAAGTGTATTTGACTTGTAATTTACATGTTACAAAAGTGCTAATGGGTGAATGTTAATGGAAAATAATATCTAACAACAAAAAATAGCAAAGTATACAGCAAAAATAATTCCTCCAAAGTTGTAAGAATTTATGAGAAGTAACAATAAAAGAAAATGAAAACAATAATCACAAAAAAAAAAACAAGTTCCAACTTCAACAACTTGACATCCAAAGCATCATCTGTCCAGTAATGATACCTTACGTCAATATATTTGGATCTATAATGAAAAAATGAATTTTACTAAGATGAATAACACTTTGACTATCGACAAACAATGAATAGTTGTTCTACACAAAATCAAGTTATAATTGACATTATTATGTTTTACTTATCAAGTTATAATTGACATTATCATTGTCATTATCATGTTTTACTTTGTTTGTTTTTATCTTTTATTGGTATTTTTATTATTATCTTTTTAGATAATTAGAGTTTTTATTTAATAATTTGAAAAAAAAAGTATGTGGTTTATATTTTACATATAAGTGAAAATCTAAAAAATTTAAGAAGATTATCAACATATATGGATAATTCAGTTATCAATAGAGTCAGACGTTGGAACTTCTAGTAATACTCATGTAGTTGTTACAACATATGTCCACATACCATACATTTGCTTCAATATTGTTCGCATCTTGAACAACCATCAACTAAGTTTTCCTCTCTTTAATAAATTAATCTACCTTGGATTTATCATGCTTCATATCTTTGCCCTTGCTTTGAAATTAGTCACTATTGTTTTCGTATTTCCTACTGGAATTTCTCTATTTCCTCAACCTATACGCCTACCCCTTCCTTGAGCCTCTAGAACTAGTATTGGTAGAAGTTTTAAATGTTTGCTCCTCCACTATATATAGCTTGATTTTGTTCATCTTTTTCTCAAGCACCACCGAAGAATTTTGTAGTTAATCAAAGAAGAGTTTATCTTTAGATTCTTCAATTGCGAACACAACATAATCGAGCTTTGATGTCAAAGAGCATGTAATCATAAAATAAGAGGAGTGTTGTGGTTATTATGTGTCTATTCTTAACCCTTATGTGGTATAGGAACAACTACATCATATGTCAAAAAATCAATTTATTGTTGATACCACATCAAAGAATAATGTATCATTAACAATATTTACTTCTAGATTTTGTTGGTCTAACATTTGTTTTTTGACTTTTTGTTTGAAAAGTGTTACTGATATCTTTGTCACAATAAAGTACCTAACAAAATACTAACACTAGTACATTATATCACCTTATCTTAAACTTTCCTTTTACATTTGGGATTCGTCTGTAGGCCATTGTAAAGTAGTAGAGACACAACGTTAAATTTATTATATGTCTTCTGTATAGTATTTCATTTGAATTTGAAAACAAAATAAAACAAAATTGGTTGTCTTAACGAGTTTGCTATTTATTTGTAAGCAACTACCATGAGATACTTTTATTTATAATTTATACACATGTCTATACAATTTTAGGTGTCATTTTATATTTTTTATTCTTCGCCGGATGCCTAAGGAAAAAATTACAAATATAAAAATAAAATAAGACATGTGACGTTTTAGGAAATAATCACTCGATAGAATATAAGGAGTTATAATAACTTGTAGATTTAATTACTCGTAAGATACCCAGTTTGAGTCAAGAGTGTCAAATTGGTACCCCGCGAAAAAAATGTGTCAATTTGGTACCTAAATAAGTTTAAGTGCATCAATCAAGTCCATTTTCATTAACGTCGTTAAAGTCATTAACGTTGACCAATTAAAAGAGTCCGTTGACACAAAAATTTGACACGTTGAATACCAATTATTTGTGACGTGGTAATTTAAATAAAAAATAGGAATATTTGAAATGAATTAAAAAAAAATATAATGTTCAAAGTGGCCCTGAGTCAAGAAAAGCATAAAAGCATAGTGAGAAGTGAGAAGATGATCGAAGTTCATGCGATTTGGGGATTTCTGCAAAGCGTAGGTGAAATCGTTTTGAGAGGTGTGATTGAGCTCCCATTTCCATCGATTTTCATCTTCTAGTTTTCATCATCGACGTTGAATTTGTGAGTCCTAAATTCCCATTTCCTCTCCCTTCCGATTCATGACACAGTCACATTAGACCAAGCTTCTAATTTTTTCCTCTTTCATTTTTCTGTTGCTTTTATTCTTTGAACTGTACAGCGACATTTGTTGCTACAATAGGGTAATTTCAATGCCAATGCCAATTTCTAAATATTCTGAATCTTTTATGTTTCTTTTTAGGTTTGGAATTTTAGGGATCTGAAGTTTCTACACCAGGGGATATTGATCGAGAGGAGTGGGAAAGGAACCCGGGATTAGGGTTTCCTTGGAAGCTTTGTTTTTATTGGAAAAATTAATAGGGTATATTTGGGACTAGGAAGAGGGTTAGGTTTAGAGGATACACTATTTTTTTATGCCCACGAAGAACACGCACAACCCTTTGCAAAATTGATTGGAAAGCACCTCTACAACTACAAATCACACACCACGAAACCACCTCATTAGGTCTGAACCAATAAGCAAATGGAGAGGAAGAAGAAGATAACAACCACAAATGACTTAGGACAAATTCAAACTTCACCATTACCATTCATTCAATAATTTGTACACGTAACACTGTAAAATTGGTTTTTTACACATCTTCTTCTTTCAATGACACATATCCGTTATGCATTGCCACATCACCACAAATTTAACGCCGTTTTTGACAATTTAACGGAATGCACCTGATTGATGTACTTAAACTTATTTGGGTATCAAATTGACATCTTTTTTTCGTGGGGTACCAATTTGACATCCTTGAACCAAATTGGGTACCTTACGAATAATTAGACCTAACTTATATTACAGCACACCAATGATAAAAAATGTTGATTTCATGTTTTTTAAAGATAAAAGTAAAATAAAATTACAAGAGCTAAATCACGATTAGTTAATTCCAGTCCAGACAAAAAAAATTCACAACTTTAATTTTATCTTTTAAAGTATCATTCACTTTGTAACTTATATGTACTATTAAAATATTTTACACTTCGTGACATTTTTATACAAGCATTTTTCAAAACTTTTAAAATTCGCATGAGAATTCATAAAAACGTTTTTACAAACTTTTATAGAAACAACTTGCAGAAGATTCTGATAAAATATTAAAATTCTAGTAATAGAAGGAGCGTATAGAAGAGTCCTCAATTTTACGTTCTTGCTAAATCAATCACCAACTTTTTAGAGGATCAAATATTTTCTCCTTAAAAAGTGGTTAATAAATCAGTTGAATTTTTCATAGACAAAAATTGTATATAATCATTTATAAAAGAAAAAAAAAACTTTGAATATATAAATAGCACTGAGAACGATAAAAGTTTAAATGAATGTATTATGATAGGTTAGGAGTGTTAAAATAATCAATTCTGTTTATACAGATTTATTCATTATGGATTGAGTCAAAAATGAATTAGATTAACTTGACTTACATATTTTTTTGGTAAATTAAAAATATTGTAATTTGTCATGATCTACCGACATTAATAGATAAGAGAATTGACTTATTTGAGGAGGTTTTCACTTATTTTTATTTATTTTATGTATTTATTCATCAAATGAATTGTTTTGATTTATTTATTTTTATAATAGTATAATTAAAGTATTTAGCTATTTTATTAGTAACTGAAAACTAAAGTTTCAATTTATATAACATAACAAATAAATTAAACATTTAAATTATTCAAACATTATTAAACAATATTATAGTATTTACAAAATTAAATTATCAACTTACAAAATTAAAAATAATAAATATATATAATAAAAACTTACTAAAAAATTAGTAAAATATTCTTATTGATGAGTTACAAATCAATTCATTTTCAATCTATCTCAAACTTGTTTAGTCTCTAGGTTAAATGAATCAGGTTTAATTTAATCCATATTTAAACAAATTAAATATTTTTTCAAGTCAGGCTTAAATTTGATGAGTCTGATTAACTCACATGTTAGAACCATTTCACATCTCTATGCATGTATGGCGTTACGAACCCCATTTCACATCTCTGTGTGCCGCTTATAACCCCCAATGCTGCAACAAATTAAAAGTGGAATTTCAGATTAATAGTAGTCCACATATTATCTATATTCAAAATATGTGTTCTTTAATTAATATATCAAAAGATAAAACGTAGATGATATGCTTTTATTGCAAAAATGGTACAGTTTTTAATAGATTAAAAACAATTGTGCCAAGTACGAACACAATCTAGAAATCAATTTTGCTTTCGTAAAATTAATTATAGACATTTCCCCTTTCGCGATAATTTAGAAAGGTCACAAATTTTCATTAAGAAATTGGTTTTACAAAACCAAAATCACTTCCTATATAATCAAAGATATGAATTTTTTTTATCAAAACTAGTCAGGTAACTTTAGAAAGCTAATCACACCCTTCTTATGAAAAAATAAAAAAGAAAAAACAGTATTGTTTTCTTAATTGAAAATTTTACTTAGATGCCCAATAGTCTTTCATAAATTTCTGTGTTGGAGAGTTCTTATTATTTCCAACTCAAAGTCTTGTAAAAGAAAATACTCACAATATATGGGGATTTTGTTAACAATTATACACAAGATCATATAAGATATTATAATGTTACTTTTGTCTCAAACAGAAAGACTAAAAGTTTATGGACCTATGAGAAAGTTGAACATCCACTATAAAAAATAACGTTAACAAATTTATAGTTTTAAAATTTTGAGTTAAAATAATGTCAATTTTTTATATAGGTTGGATTCATGTTATATTGGTATTATCTCTTCCTGTTAAATCTTTCTTCGAAAGACTCATTAATGATATTGGTGACCAGTTCAAATTGTATCAAAAGTCTTCCTAATCAAGTGTCAAATAAATATGTTCGTTATGATAAACGACGATATGTCTTGTTATGATAAATAGTAATACGAGGAGTAATCACAATTTAAAATGATTTCGATTGAAAAAAAGTATCAATGTGAAAAAAATCATACTTAATAAAAGATCGATAAGAATTGAAATGTGTTACTTACACTTCGCAATCCATGTTGAGGGTGAATTGGTAGGGCAAGCTAACGCCACACCTTGAAGGAACGATTTCATATGCTGTGGCGTTGATAGGCTCAGTGGCATTCTTAGCAGCTTCTTGAAGGCAATGGCAAGCTATTCTCTGATTGTGGGAAGAGTTCATGACCTTGTTTCTCAGGTTTAACACCTCCATGCAACAATCTATAGGGATCGTGTTTCCTCCTTTTTTCACGTAACAACCGCATGCTTTCACCACAGGTTTCACATCGCAGCACGTTAGCTCGCTCATCGCCACACCCAACAACACCATCACGCACACCATCACACTCATGCAGTAACTGCTCGCCTTCTCAGCCATCGTGTTTTCCTCAGACTATTGATCGCTTTGCAGAAACTTGGTTTACGAAGAGATTGATCAACTTCATGATTGTTATTGGGTCAAACATAATATAGGGTTTTTGTTGATGAACATGGTGAAACATGGAACTAGGGATTCGGGAAGCCCTAGACATGTTGGTGGTTCTTATGTTTGTTCTGCCTATATGTTTGGAAGTTCCTATGTGTATGAAAGGAAAACATGTAAATATAGTTTGTTTTTATAGATTTTTGCATGTTTAGACAGATAATCTATTCCCATCTTTTTCTTATGCCACGTGCATCAACTATCAGAAAAAACCTTCTTCGAGTTAGATAATAGACATTAATATAAAATATTACAACATTATTTTCCTTTAGATTTTCTATTTGGTAATCTTCTACATATAATTTTTATTGTAAATTTAAATAAAACACACATTTGGGAATTGAGGAGTGCATTTAGATATTCGGTATGAATTATGCAAGAGTTTTCACAACATACTTAATTTTTGTCAAATGCTTCTTGCAATCCTCACACTCATCAGTTTCCTCTTGAGAAATTCATTACAATTGCATGAAGAGTTTTAATAAATCATTCCTAAAGAATTCATATTAGTTTTCAAATCATCATTCACATCTTGTAATAGTTGTAATTTATTCTCAAGTCATTTATTCTCTTCTTTAAGTCTATTTCAAATAGGATAGATGATTTCCTTCCTCATATAACTTTTTAAAAGGCGATAATAATTCTTTTTAGTTTGAAATTAAGAACTACTTACACTACTTTTTGCTGAGAACAATTTCTCACTTTTGGTTGTCATAATCTGTTTAAGCTCTTCATGATTTGATATTCAACTCTTCTATCAAAGGTTTTTTTAAGGGTAAAAAGGTGATATATTATCTGATTAAACCTATTTTGCACATTATAGATGTTTTCTCTTGGTTGTATTATAAACATTTCATATTATTGTGTTAAAGTATTTTTCATTGCTCTTTTGATTTCATATATCCCTTTATGGATAACTTCCGATACATCTCACATCTCCTTTAATGAATACACATTCATCAATAGTTAAAGAAAAAAAAATAATATTTTTTGTTCTAACATCATAATGAGTTTTTTGATTTTCATCAGTCAAGAGAAACCAAATTTTAGTTTTTGTTGGTTGAAAAGGGTCATCAACAACCACTACAAGAAAATTTTCAATTATAAACAAATTTTAAAAATAAAAAATAATTAGTCATTATAGTGGCCAAATAATAATTTAAAAAATTAAAAATTATTAATTACTAAAATAGCCACTATTATAAACAAAATATTATAATTGATCATTAAATTGGACATTAATTAATTAGAGACTAATTTATAAACTAATTCATTTTGGTAGCCAAAACTTAAATAATTAACTTTTAACGACCAATTTTCTTTTAATCAATTTTAGACGAAAAAATTATCCATGTTAAACTTAAAATTTATAACAAATAATATTATAAGTGAAAAAATATTAATAATGTTGATAAAAATTTTAATAATTCATTCATAAATAAAGCATACTAAATAAAAAACATGTATCCAATAGTTCTATTTACCATATTTTATAATTGAATACTAATATTTATTCATATCCAAATTTATTTATATAACTAGTTGCGGAAGAAGAAAAGAAAAAACATGCAGATGGAGCAGATTGATTAACCGAGTAATGAAGTTGAACTTGGTTGCAAAAAGAGCACGATAAATGTGAGGTTTGAAGCCACACATCGAAATTAGCGTGAGCCACGCGTCATAAACTTATGTAACCACGCATTTGCATTATTTCAAGTAACCAGACTTTTTCCTCTTAGTTAAGTTTTAATTTTTTTTGTTTTAATTTTTTTTTATGAAAAAATTGGATGTAAAATGTGTAAAAACTTGTCATTTGTGATCCTGTTATTTGTATATATTATAAATTTATCTCTTATATAATCAAGGAAAACAAAAATAAAATTGTAATATTTGATTTCACTTTTTTTTTCACCCTTCATTTCAATTGACTCTGGTTGCATAACTCATTTGATTTAGAATTTGTTTATCATCCAAAATCTAATTGTTAATTTACATAACTCTTATAATTGTATTTTATTTTTCCTAAAAGTAACTATAAGGAAATTTTCGTAAGCAAATAAAATGAAAAAGGATACATGTGTGCCAAAAAAAGAAGTACTATTTATTTTCCCAAAAACATAATAAAAATATAAAAAGAAAGGGAAATGAAAAATATTTTTCTTTCCCTCAGCAATAAAGCAACAAGCTTAGGGCTACATGTGGGAATTAAAGAAGATTGGTGGTGCAACTAACAAAAGAAGGTCGTATATCAATTGGTGAAATCCCTTTTAAGCAATTAATAATAAATTACCCTTGAAAAAGTTCTTAGAATTCTAATGCAAAATATTTAAAAACTGAAACAATTAAAATCTATAACTATGATTTTTATAAATATGTGTTACTGGTGAATGAAAGAAAAGATAACTCTGAAAAGCTAAAATAAGATTTCCGAAAGGAGATTCTCTGTAAAGTAATATGCGCAATAAATGAAAATTGTCAGAAACGGTTGTTTGGATCCAAACAATACTTACTGTGCATCTTTCAGCTCTTTCTGATGGAAACCAGTGTGCAAGATATTTATAGGGTGTCGTTATGTTGTAATCAATCACGTGACAATTCACTCATTAAAATACATTATATTTTATTTAACAATATAAAAAAATACTAATTAAATCAAGAAATATGTGCCGCTTAAAAGCATAATTATACAGATAGAAAAATAACAATAAAAACTGGGAAATTGAATTTAAAATCTCTATAAATCTTATTTTATAACTCCTTCAATCTTTGTGATTTTTTAAATTTAATTTCTTATATTTATATTATGTAGTTATTTATGTTAGTTTGTCTAAATATTATTGTAAACACTAAAAGAATAATTTTAAAATGAAAAATTTTATATGAACACCATAAAGTTTCCCTACCCTATTTCACACCTAATAAAATTTCATTTTTTTTTTCAAACTATTTTATATTTTAAAATAAAAATATAGTTTTATTAATAATGTATAGGTGTAGAATAGAAATAAGAGTGTGCATATATCATCACCCTTTTAAAATAAGAGATTTAATTTTAAAATAAAAGTAACTTACTTTCACAAAGAAGAATCTGAAAAACTTAAGTATGAATCTAAAACTTACATTAATTAAAAACAAGAAAATTGATCATATAAAAAACAAATAAATTCATTATCTTAAACAAAAAACAAAAGTTCAATCTCTTATAAAACACATCAATTAATTTCTTATGTAGGTTAGTCTTTATTCTTTATGTAGCTCATGAATGTGGATATAGAAGCAGCATAATTGGCCAAATTAACGCAAACCATCCTCTGGAAACAATCATTTTACAATGAATCACTATTGCACAGCAATTAATGACCTTTCTCAGAATAGTAAAATGTCTAAACTAATCAGTTTCTTTACAGCAAGATGTAGTAGATAATGTAAACAAATCCTATTTTCTTTTCCTTAATCTTTCAGAAGTCTATAAACTACATTCTTTTCTTTTGTAGAACATGTTACATCCTTTGGGTCACCTTAGAGGGTTACTCATAAATTTACTAAATTTGTATACCATATAGAATATGGCAACTCTTTTCATCTACAACAAAAGGGGATTTTAAAAAATTTAGCACTTAAAAGTTAGTTTTTGGTCCTCTTTGAAGAAAACAATTGGCGAAGAAAACCAAACCTTCCTTTGTTTCGGGCAGAAAACTCAGTAATGGTGCCATTGCTGGTTGTAGCCACCTCAGGTTCATGGTTAGGTACTGGCAAAGGAGGAGATGGTGGTGAGAGAGTGAAGAGAAATGCATTGAGCATGCGAATGATCTGACTAAAACTCGGTCTCAAGTTAGGATCTTCAACCCAGCATGATTGTATCACAAAAGCAAGTTCAGGAGATATATCATCTGGTATGCTGGGCCTCTCTTGCTGCAATCTCAAATGCAAACCATTTCATGATTAGCAAATAGTAACATTATAACATTATTACAATTGACATCAATTGTCCGGTGACAGAAATCAAGTAAACTCTGGATCCAACAAACATATCAAGTTATTCCCAGAACAAAAGGTAGCTTTTGGAAGCTAACAAATTATATATCAACCTTAATGCATCAACAGCATATATGGTATGAATAAATGAAGTATGCATGATATATGCACATATCATAGAGAAAATTGTATCACTTATTTCTGACTTTGAACAAATGATATTTGATGATAATGCCAGAGTGATATCGAATTTAATACCTTAAATGCAGCAGCATAAGCAGCCTGTAAATTGGACATCCCTTCAAATGGCATGCGATTTGTTAGTAGCTCCCATAGAACAATTCCAAAGCTATATACATCAACCTTGTTGTTGTAGTGCTTTTTCTCTCCCTGACGCAAAGTCACAGTACTGTACAGCTGCAAAATTTGTGTAAGTTGTCAAAACAAGCTCAATGTATATAAACAAAACCTACCGACTTATAATAGGATTATATATGTTTTTAGTCCCTGAACTTTAATGCGAAAATTAGAATTCGTCCATGTCCGATAGTCATTTTAACTTAATTACGTTAAATTTTATTTTTTAACGTGTCGAACACGTTTCCAACTGACATTGAAGCAGGAATATATCAAACAATGTAAATAACTCAAATGCAAGAGTGTACAAATCGTGTTTGAAATGTAAAAAAAAAAAATTCCATAATTGGATTAAAAAGACTATATCGATTTATTTTTAAAGTTTAAGGACCAAAATATATTAAAGTTTCAGATTGGAAAATTTCATTTTCACGTTAAAGTTCAGAAACTAAAAACATATTCAACCCATTATAATAATACATTCTTAATATGCAGATTTTGGTGCCCTAGAGGATCCTAAATATGTGCATTACTGTACTAAACAAATTACAAGAGACTGGGGGTATTTACTACATGGCTTTTAGCTATTCAGAAAAATGGAATCTGTTAATCGGTCTTATCTGCTCAGAAAAACAATTAAAGCTCACTTGATGATATACACACACACAATGCCAATGCAAATGTTCACTCATAAGAAATGCAAGGACTACACAAAACAAAAAATGCAGCAATTATGAGATATAAGCAAGAACTGGATGATATTAATCAGTTTGATGCAGAAAATTTTTTGAAGTATACATCATTCTAGCAAAACACATGTGAAATTAAAGTGTACATCATTGCTGGTTTTAGTATTAAATTCAGTCTCTACAACTTGATGATTTCAATTGAGTCTCCCATTAATCTTATATCATGTCAGTGCAACAATTGTCATTTTATGTTAATGGTGGCATCATGAATCAGGAGAATAAACAATAGCATCATAATCCCAAGATAATAACATACCTCTGGTGCCATCCAACGGTACGTTCCTGTTTCTGCAGTCATCATTTCAGTCACAGTTTCTTCTCTAGCGAGGCCAAAATCTGCAAGTTTAACAGACTTCTGGTCCGCTGTAAGCAACAGATTGTCTGCATTTGTGACAATTTCAAAAACGTAGTTGAATAAGGATACACGTTTTAATACTATAGTTATTCATCAATATATACTCAGATCTCAACTATGACATCCATGTCAAAAGCTACCACCATTTTCTGTAAGAGTTAAGTTCCAACAAAGAATTACTGGCTAAGGTATGCTTTAACATGGCATTAATCGAAGAGAATGTAGCAAAGATAATAAAAAAAGTGCCTAAGTTGATACCAGGTTTCAGATCTCTGTGTATGATCCCATTAGCATGTAGCCAATCCAAGGCTCGAGCAATATCAAGAGCAAAGTTGATAGCCAAATGAAGGTCTAATAGTTTAGGACGGATACTCATTAAATATTTACGCAGTGACATCCCTGGTAATAGCTCTGTGACTATTACCATAAGAGGATCCTTACACGCTCCAATAAACTGCAAAAAAGAATAATAACGAGGAAACAAAACATACTTAGATTGTTGTCTTACATAAACCATTAATTATACCAGCATGATGGAAAATAAACTGCAATACTTAACATAATTGCCAGGGATTCAGTACTAAAAGATAAATTTGCTACAATGGAACTGACCTTAACAAGATTGTCGTGGTGGACACGAGACATCATATTAACTTCTCGAGCAAAACGATTTTCAAGAGAAGCTCTTTCTTCAGAAGTGCTCCCACGATGCAGAACTTTGATTGCCACAATTTGATCTCCATACCTGGAAAATTATTAATCTAAACCCACATAAACCATAACTCCAACTTCCAGCAAAATCATTTGTTGCAAACACACAAGCATAGTGTTAAACAAGCACTCTAAAACCAGCAACGGTTAAACCATCACAACAAAGAAAAATCCAACACTCTATAACAAGTGCCAGAAATCAATTGTTCTCAAGAAAAATCAAATCAATACCAACCCAATGATGTGCTTCTTGGTGTTGTGGAACCTCATGTCAAATCAGTAGAAGGGGCAAATGCAACTTTGTTGGTGAAATTTGTGACAGGTAGTTATTTACTGCTTGACCCAACAAAGGCTCAGTTCTTACTTACTCAACGACAAAAGTAAAAAAAGTGATTTAGCTGAAACACCAGAGCAAACATTTGACTTCTTACTTAGCACTTAAGCACAACAGAAAAGCAAAAACAATAATTCCGCCAGCTAATGGGACAAAAATATACATAATGATGAAAACCAAAGTGTAGATAAATATCCCAAGACTGTATGATCTGACACGACTTCTCAGACAATTTTCGAAGAACACATAACGAAATTAAGGCATGATATATACAAATTACGAAACATGATATTCACATCCAAGGTTTAGCCACTGACCTTCCTTCATATACTTTCCCATGAGCTCCTTCACCAATCTTGGACCCTATAAAGAGTAGTTTAGGGTCAACCAATAGATTATCATCAATTGTTAGCTGTGTGGCTGCCAATGATCCATTTTCCCTCACTGATTTGGATTCAGTGCTCCCCAACACCGATTCTTCACATTCCTTCTCTTCTCCTCCTAACTTTCCCTCTCGGAAACTCATGATGGGACCTTAAACTATACCCGAATTCCTCATTTTAATCGTTATCCCCACAATTTTTTTGTTCAAAAATCATAAAAAAAACAACTCTTTTTAATCCAAGAAGTACAGAACAAAACCAACAACCCCAGAATCTACCTTTCTAAATAAACATGTCTCCATAGTAAAAATCAACCCCAATTCCACTGAGTGCTAATATTCCCTTCCCCACACAGCCTCTTCAAACTTTAAACCCCCCTCGTCAACAACAAACAAAACTCCTTAACAAGAAAAATAAAAACACGATTTTTTTCCTCTCACGTGACCCTGAAAAAAAAAATCAATAACTATCTTCTTCCTTCCCCCACCCCAAAAAGTATATCATATTCCTTGTTTACGCTTCAGTTAGAAGCTGACCTGTAGGTGAAGTTCGGCCAAAGAAAATAAAAAGGTAAAAGAAACAAGATAAGAAGAAGAAGAAGAATAAGAAACAGAACAAAACAAAGAGAAGAAAAGAAGGAAAAGCAACTTACCAGAACATGGGCTTAAAATAATAATATTTCCCAGAAAAATAACACCATAGAAAAGTGGGAGAGGCAAGAGAGAGTTGAAAGTTGAAACCAATGAAAAGTGAAAACCACCCACTCTGACTCTCACACTTCTCAAGTTGATGCTTTTGGAAAAGACATGAGGTGAATTTTCTCTCTCTCTAGAAATGGGGTGTGCTGCTGAGACAAAAAAGAAAGATTAGAGAGAGTGGAAGAAGGAGAAGATATTCAGCGTATCTGTTCCGACGAGAGAGAGGACTGAAAAGTGGAAGGAGAGAGAAAGTATGTGTGGTGGTGTGCGTGAAGAGAGAGAGGAAAAAAAGAATAAAGAAAAAAAAATAAAAGAGAAACCAATGCAAGAGAGACACGTGGAGGACATGGAGGAAAATTGGAAAATTTTGGCGGATGTGGCAGTTCAGATGTTAGGACATTGTCGTTGGTGGATGATGTTTTAGACCGGACAATCCACAATACTTTAATCTATTTTTTTATCTATTTTAAATTTATTATTTCAATTATTATTAAATTATCACATCATATCATTTAAAAAAATTAAAAAAAAAATTTAATGATGATTAAAATAATAAATTAAAAATAGATTAAAAAAATAAGTTAAAATATCATTTTTTATTTTAGATATACATGCTATATTTTATTTTTGATAGTTTAATAATGTGTTCAATTTCATGACTTTATTTATAAAATTTAATTTTTATTTTCAAAATTCTTTACTTTTTTTATATTTTATGTTTTAAATTTAAATTTAAATTTATTTTTATTGTTTATTTAAGTTTTAGTTAATATGATAGATTTTATGAAAACAAGATAAGTGAGTATCAATTATTTATTAAAATTATAAGTAACGTAAATGTTAATTTAAAAATTAAAAAAAAAATATTAATGTTATTAAATTAAAAAAAATTAACAGAAGCAATTGTCATTTAATATACATGAGGAAACTGTATATTTAAAATTCTTCCTTTTTTTAAGTATTTTTTGAAATGTTTTCCTTTGGTGATAAAGACGAAAATAATTGAATTAAAATACGTTACTAAAAGGAAAACACATAAAAAAACTAAAATAAAATAGAAGTTAAAATCGATTGATAAAGGAAAAATAAAAATATATAAAAATAATAATAAACAAAAAATACGTAAATAATAATAAATAAATAAATGTAATGAGTTTTTTAAATATTTTTCTTCTTCTGAACATATTATATTATTTTCACTACCATTTCTTCAATTTCCATATAAAAATATCATTTGTGAATATTTGATTTGAAAAAAAAAGGAGTTAATAAATTTTAGTGAATTAAAGAATAAAGTTTATATTAACTTAAAAAGATTTAGAAGTGAAATTGAGTTTAAAATAAAAGTTTTTCAAAGATTATGAGTGATTTGATGGATATGATATATTAAAAATTAAGTTTAATAAAAAGAAAAATAAAATTAACAAATCTTCTTCGATTTTAAAAGTAGTTTAAAATTATAATTAGATGAATTAGATTTATTTTTAAAAAATATGTGAAAATAAATTAATTAAAATAACATATTTTAATAAAAAATATTTATAACAAAATAAAAAAATTAATAATTAATAATTAATTTTAAAAGTTTTTTTATAACAATTTTGAAATTTTTGATATTAATTACTTTTATAAACATCATTTTAAAAGTTATATTTTTACATTATAACCATAATTAAACTGAAAAATAAACTGAAGGCATAAATGTAATCTGTATGATATATCTCTCAAGTCATAACATTTGATAAAGGATTAGAAATAGAGAAATTTCCTTTTTTTTTTCATCTCCCTCTCCTTTAAATCTGTTAAAGTGAACAACTATAATCACTTAATCATTCATTTCACTTTTCTTATTTTTCTATATGAAATGTAAATCTGTCCAAATAAACACAATATTAATATAAAAAATTTATCATGTGATAAACTTAAATATAATAAAATATACCTATTTTAACTTTACATAATAGTATTATTTCCAGAATTTGTATATTGTTGATTTATTTTAAATAATTTTTTTATAATAACGAGTATTTTAAAATAAAAAATATTTTTATATAAATAAAAAATAAACAAATTTTATTAACTTTCTTAACTAGTATAAATATAGTTATTTTTCTTCATTTGAATATAGAGTCTAAATATTTATAAACTTTTTATCAATCATAGGTTTAGTTCGTAGAGAATTTAAACACAATAATAACATTTCAATATGTACTAAAAAATAAGAAAAAAAAAACAGCTTGCGAGAATTTATGAAAAAACATTAACTATATATAGATAAAAGTAGAAACATGCACAGATTTTTATCATAAAAATTTCTTAAAAGCAAACGTAAAAATGGGTCACCCAAACTAAAAAATGAAAAAATAGCTACACCATTTTTAAAAATTAAATAGACTACCATAGATGATAAATAAGAGGATAAAAAAACTTAATAGTGATGCAAATAAATTTTTTTTATCATCCAATCAATAATCTAATCTTAAAACAAAAACTCACGTATTTGATCCTATTGTAATTCAACATTTAACAAATCTTTATTTACAATTCAACAAATTTCAATATAATGAGCATGTGAATTTCATAAGTAGTCGTCTCTTAACCTTTGTTTGTTTTAAGCATATGATTTGAGGGAATGGAAAATAATAAGAAGAAAAAGAAGTAAAATTGAGGTTGTTTATATTAAGAAAAAGATAATAAAAATAAAGTTTATGGAAGTTTAGGAATAATTTGATCGACGTGAATAATAAAAAAATTGTTTCATTAGATAAAATTTTAAAATGATCAAATTGTTTCCATGATAAAAATTATTATTATTATTATTATTAATTATTAATTATTATTATTATTAATTTATTATTTAAGATATAAATTTATTTACACTATTATTTTGATTATTAATTTTTTGAATGTTATTAATTTTTTAACTATTTATATATAAATTTATTTATATTATTTTATTATTTTTTTATTTTATAAATTTATTTTAATTGTTATTATATTAATATTATTTATTTTTTATTATCATAATATAAATTTTTATTTTTATTTTTATTATTACTATAATTATTAGTGTTATTATTGGTATAATAATTATTATTTATATATTTGTTGTTATAAATATTATTATTGTTAACATTATAGTTTCTTCAACCTCTAGTTATACATCGGAGAGCTATCGAAACTCTTTAGACAAGCACCAAAGTCATGGATTTTCAATTGAATCTAAATCCA
>Ga0214544_1002829_pt1 | contig 36270 bp, 13 predicted proteins | sample CNSS3metaG_FD_160074 | JGI IMG/M metagenome (GOLD analysis project Ga0214544, IMG submission 160074) | Root nodule microbial communities from cowpea collected in UCLA plant growth center, Los Angeles, California, USA - CNSS3 | ecosystem: Host-associated > Plants > Roots > Nodule | place: USA...
CTTTAAGATACACCAGAAATACAAATACTTCCTAGTGTAGTCGTGGACGTAGGCATACACATTGTACGCCAAACCACGTTAAATTCTCTGTGTCTATTTTTCTCTCCTTTATTCTTTCCTTTATTGCTTTGTTCCTAACAGGTTCATCAAGGTTGATCATGCTATTGGTTGATCTTTTGTAATGTTTGTTACATATCGGGTGATATTTGTCCTTTTCTTGTAATCTTAATTGAAAATCTTGCATTAGTGTTTTGGTGTGTGTAGGTAATTGAGTGTTTTCTTTACCTAGTGTAGAGCTTCTTGAAGGATGTTTCAAGAATTATTTTTAGTTTTCTTGTTTTATTTGTATAGATGCTCTTATAATTGGATAAATCAAGTTTTCTAGTAAAAGATCTAGCTCAAATTATTTGGATCAACTAAATGTAGATTCAGAAAGATCGAAGCAATATAAAATTTATTGTGTGATCTTGAGTTTTTTTCTCCCATTATCTTGGATTTTTGTTATTTTTGGTGTTCATTACCAATTGCACTCAATTTTCTCCTATTATCAATTATTTTTAAGCAAAATTTTTAATGAAAATTTTAAAGATCATTTTACATCGATCAACATAATTAAAAGTAATAAATAACTATAATGAAATAATAATAATAATAATAAAGAAATATTATTGGTGTGTTACATAAACTTACCTCAAACTCCATCCAAACTCATCTAACTTACACATTAAGTGAACAAAGTTTAATTTAGATGACATTTAAAAACCTATATTTTCAACTATACTGAGATTGAACCAATGATTACCTAGATTAATTAACCTTAACTATTTTGATATTCATTTATAAAAATTAGGTTATTAACATTTTTTTTTTAATTTAAATGTTGAAATATACACTTGGTCCCTATTTTCGTTCAATTTTGTCAATTTAGTTCTAATATTTTTGTTTGATCAATGAGGTCCAATTTTTGATACTTTTGTTCAATTTGCTCCCTTTTTTCTAACTATGTTTAAATTATTGACGGTAATGAATAGTGATTGTGTCACTTCGTAGTTTTTTTTTTTGAAAAAATGTCCATGTGTCAACCAACAACATGCCACTTGTCAAAATCAATCTTTTTGTATTCAATTTGATCCTTATATTTATTATTTTTGTTAGAGTTGTCAAAATGGGTTGGAACCCACGAGCCAACCCGGCCCACCACGGGTTCGGGCTGGGTTAGGTTAAAAATTTTTTACGAATTTTAATACGAATTAATTTTTTACCCGGCCCACCTAGAACCCAGCTCTCCCAGGTTGAACCCGGGGTAAGTCGAGTTGGCTCACCAACTAGCAAATAAAGGACCACACATTGATATTTTTGTGATTTTGGTTTGTAGTTGGAGTTTAACATCCTTTTGATTGCATTTGGATTTTATTGAAGTTTATTTATATTTTAATCAGAATTGTAATTTTTTTTAGGTTGAAGAAAAAAAAGAAAAAATATATATATATATATATATATATATTTAATTAAATGAGTCAGTGAATCAACTTATGGTGGGTCGGACCGAGTTCAAATTTTTTTGGCTCACTAATAAGTGAACCGAGTTGGGTTAACTCACTAAATGGTCAACCCATGATGGGTCGAGTCAGGCCGAGCCGAGTTACCCGTTTTGACAGATCTAATTTTTGTTCAATTTAGTCACATTTTTTTAAATGGAGCAATTTTTTTCATCTCCAGATTGAGACCAAATTTAATTATTATAAAAGTTATAATGATTTTTTTATTAAAATTCACAATATAAATTTTATATAAAAATTAAATTTGGTCTCAATTTGGAGAAGGACAAAATTGCTCCATTTAAAAAAAATAGGATGAGATTAAACAAAAATAATGAGTATAGAAACTAAATTGAATATAAATCATTGATTCTAACGCATGATACACTAGTGGGTGGACATTTGGACATTTTTTCCAAAATTAAAAATAATTAAAAACAAAAAAATCATGAAGTGACACGTGACCATCATCATCGTTTATTACCATTTATTCTTTAAATGTCATCAACAAGATTAATTTAAATACAATTTACGAAAATTTGGACCTGACCCAAAAAAAATATATTATAACTGAATTGATACAATTAAATAAAAATAAGTAACTAATGTGTGTTTTAAACTAATTTAAATGTTCCGTTATTAATACTTGTTGCTACAAAAGTCTTAGTCTACATTTCTTTCATATTTTAAAAAAGATATAATTTTCTTTAATTGAAATAAATAATCAACCTACAAAAAGAATAAAAACTTCATATTTTAATTTCTTTGGTGGGCACGAAAGAGTAAAAGTTGCCCTTGTCATGTTTAATAAAATATTTTCAAAATTTATCATTATACAAAACTAATGAAATTTGATTTAAATAATAAATGTTCACGTACACACATTAAAAACATAATAACAGTTCTTTAAATTAATATATTTAAAACCATCCTCGATGTAGTTGCTTATAAAGACTGTCTAAAGTCAAATAATAGCGTTCAATAATATTTTCCAACAGAATGAATGATGTGATATTATTAAGAAAAAGCATATTTTGAAGGAGAGAAATTAATAGAGAAAATATGGAATTCATTTTAAGACTTACAAAATTAAGTAAAGTACTCAGTTTATTAACATTGCAATGAGTTTTTGTATATAATATTTTACATTGAAAGATTCTTAAAAATTAAGATAAGCAAATTATCTATGTATGTACTGTGAATGCTCTAATGATTTATCTCACTTAAAGATTATTTCTGGGTAAAAAAATATACACGCTGGAAAAAAAAATTGCAATAAATGAAAATCTTTGATTCATAAAAAAAAAAATCTGTAAATAGCTTAAGATGTTTATAATTATGAAACCACATTTTAACTATCACCAGAAATGAGAGTACACGCAATACTATTGACGATTCTGAAAGTCCAAGATTCTCAAATATAATAAAAAAGAAATCCTGCAAATGCTTCTTAAAAGACAAATAACAGGAAAGAAAAGAGTTTCTTGTATAAAGAAAAAGAAACAGAATAAAAAAATGATTGTTTTGTTTTGTTTTGTTTGAAGTTGAAGGTTTTGTATAATGCGTGTGGAGTTTGAAACCCTACTAGACAATGTGAATTATATATAATAAGATGATAGCAGAGAGAAGAAGAAGCATATTATAATATTATTGAAACTCTCTGGTAGGTATATGTGAAGAAGAGTCTTCACACGTGAACATGGTGCTTAGAATATTTTACGAAGATGATTCTATCTTGCAACTAATATGTGCTTTGTAATGATGGAATCCATTACATGAAGTGCAAGTTGCATTATTCCATGCAAATTTAAAATGGGTGTTGCTTCTGGGAATTTGCTTCATTACTTTATTATTGGTAGTTTGATCTAAGCTAATTTCTTATGGGAAGTGATGAGGCTGTAAAGGGGATTCCCTAGGGCAAAAGGGTGTAACCACCTAGAACTATACCTAATATGGAACAATCATTCTAATTATAGCCATTCCTTTTGTAAAAATAAAGTTTTCCCTGCTCAAGAACCCCCTAAACTTTTTGAGACCATATACCCAAAAATTAAGGTAAAAGTTGAAAAAGGTGATACCCTCTTCAAAGGATTTTCATGGATGTATATTCTTCATAAACTAATCAAACATTATTATCTTTGTTCTTTGGACCACCCAAGAGCCAACTACCTGAACCTTAAATTAATAAATTCTAAAGTAGATACTTCAATTATATCTACTTTTAATGTCCTGATTCCATTTTGCATCTTCTTTCTCTTTGAATCTACCCCTTTACTCACAACCTAACCAAAATCAACACCTTTATTTTGGATTAATAACTATTTCGAACTATATAACTTTTTATTCTTATGAACATAATCTGCAGATTGTCAATTCAACTATTAGTTTCAGTGTTGTTTCATACTTTGTGTAGATAAATCATGAGAAAATAGTTATCATTAAACAAATAATATTAACCATAACATCCATGAATGAATGATTAAGATTAACTTTAGATAAAATCATTATGAACAATTTATATAGTCATATAATCAAGATTTATTTTGGTGAGAAGAATTCATATGTGCCAGGTCTCATGTACATGACATAGGTTCCAATAAAAATAAAAAACAGTTTATATGACAAAATGAAGTGGGTGCATAAAGACTACTATTGTTGTCCATAGACAAAGTTGAATGTCTCATAAACAACACAAAAGACATGTTCAAAGATATGAACATGAGTGTCACTGTCAATAACAACAGTTCAAGGCCAATAAATTACGACTGTTAATACAGCTAAACCCAAATAGCATGGTTCTTTTTTTCTCTTTTTGAAATGCTCAAGGGGTATCTGTGCTATACAGTTGGATTTTCTTGTCTCTCCTTTTTCTCCTCATTACAAACACTCTCCACTACCATTGTTAGTTAAGATATTCCTCACTCCCCTACCCATCAATGATATCATACTACACAAATGAATCAATCCACCAAGAACAGTCTCACTACTAAGGCCACTGTTATAGCATCACAACATAGGTATCAATAAAAAGGACATGTTAATGACAGTTCAAGGCTTAAACAATGAGCAGCAGCCTTTCATACAGTTGGGAAACAGTAGTCTTCATTTTCCCACTTCACCAAAACAGAATTTCTTTGCTGCTCCACCCTCTGAAGATGTGAGGACAACTGGAACAGATCAACTGTAGCTCCATGTTCCGATGAAAGCCTGTGTTTGATGTCGAACAGATCTGATGGTTGGCAAATAGCATCTCCATGATGGTCTTGAAGAGCATGGCCTGCATTAGAGAATGATGGTGCGGTTTGATTCTTGATAACTTCCTTAGAGGCTGTGTTGCATGGAAAGGACTCGTTTGCTGCATATTTATCTGCAGAACTTGTTATCCTCAAAGATGTTTCGGAAACTAGGTCATCTCTATCTTGAATGTGAATGCCGTGAAGGATTCGGGCACCGGCTAATGGATTTCCTGCTGCATGGCGTGAGGGATACTGTGACTGATCTGACAGAAGAGAGAGAGCACAGCTTGATAATTCCTGACCAAGTGTGACGGGTGCAGCAAGTTGGGAACTGTACAAGGAATCTTCTTCCAGTTTGATGCGTCCACTCTGAGAGTTCTGAGACTGTTTTCCAGGGAAAAGGATGCCACTTTGAAATATGTTTTGAAAGGGAAACTGGGGTTTGTTCTGCAATGAGGACCCAAGATATTTGGTACCTGATAACACAATCAGTGTAAGAGAAGTTCTTGACTCTTGGTGCATGTAGTGTAAGTCCATATACCCTTCCCATTGGAAAGGTATGACAGGAATGACAAACATCCAACACGGAAAAAACAAGGAAACTTTTCTTGAACACTTGTGGAGATCAGATGAAATTAGAGAAGGATCTTGTTCAAATTCATTATAACAGTAACAATTTATTTTTGTCTTATATTTCTCAGTGACTAAAGAATACATTTTGTAAGAACATTCCAGCATTATTTTCTTGTTTTAATTAAGAATCAAATGAAATCATATAGATATCTGAGGATTAGCTGAGTGTAAAAAGTCCTACAATGATAAAGAAAACATGTTCAATACTGGTATGCTTTGCTTGAACTTCGTGGATAAAAAATTCTAACAAATACATGCCAACATTAGTTAAATGGTCCACATCATTCCCCGGGACCATGATATAAGGAGATAACATAATTTAAAGAACATGTAAGTGCTTCCTTTGTCTAAAATGTTTAAAAAATTGAGGCTTGTCTTTTCAAGATTTAATGGTTTTATTTTAGTTCATGGAAGGAGTTGAATCATCATCTTTTGAAAACTCCTCTGATTTTGGCAAAAAGTCATTGGACAGGGAGCATAAAAGAAGCTTTCAGTGCAGCTAATGTAGCCAACTTGGCTTGAGTTGACCCAAATATCCTATGGTATTGGCATCTTACTGTTAAAAGAAGACACATTTGGCTTTCTTCTTTAAATGACTTCATTACCATAATTGATATTTGATACAACAGAACAATTGAAGAATAAACTATAACAGAATCAAACAAACATTATTTAGTTATACACTATCAGACAAAGTTCGTGACATATCTGCACTAATAGTGACCAAAAAAGCGTGAAATATCTAGTTTATGTCTAGAGGCAACAAACAGAAAATGCCAAAACTTATTTATATGTAATCCCTTGAGAATTGAATAAGAGATTTCTACTATACAACTTGTGCGTCATAAACTCAGGAATATGATCACAAAGAATACAGCATATATTAAAAGAGAAATACAAAAAACATAAGGGAAAAATAATACCTATCAATTTCATATATTGTTGCATCAGCTTATCAAAGTAAAATATGTACACCAATAAGATTACATTTTATTCTAAGCCCTCCAATACATGGTTATATATGCAGAGACCCTACCTTCACCCAAAATCCCAAGTAAAATGGTTATTAAAGTCTCCTGACATAGAAATGCTACAAAATGCAGCCACATGAACAATATTTGCTCACAATTTAGGCAAATTTTGATTGAGTTCACTCAAAATTGTTAAAAACTCAACTTTTTGTAATACTGCATAGATCCTATCAGATTTGATTTGAAGTATGCTACCCAAATTTAAGAAATGGGTATGAATTTAATTTCTATTTTATTTTTCTCATCATGGTTATGGCATGTTTGCTTATCCAGTAGGTATTTTAAGTACGAAGATGATATCATACAGAAATCATCATAAACATCATGATGTTAATTTTCAAATAAGATTCTAATTTTCAAGTTATTCTATTGAGTGCTTCCTATCAATATCATTTCTGAATAGTTAAAATACATTGAGCTACACATGAGCAATTATCAGCTACATAAATCCCAATAAGAACCAATCAACAAGGATTTTCAATATGCAATTTTCTTCCTAATCTTTCTTTCAGAGTGCTATAAATTTTCTTGATTCCTTTTTTAACAAGCCTCTTTGAAACCTCTAGTTCTTCATACTAGAGCATTGGTGTTTGTCTAAACATTATGATTCTACGATGTCTCAACTTTCTTGAATGATTTCTCTGTATCTTTAATCAAACAAAACTATCACTACCTTGTATCTGAAACCTATTATCCCTTCATCATCAATCTATTGCATGCCTAATAGTTCGTTTAAATTGTGTTTCTGCTAAAGAAGTTAAAACCACAGAAGTTTTTGAAAAACAGAATGTGCTTAACAAACTGGACACAAAAAGCATCTACTAAAGCTGCTATATAATACAACACGTCATTAAATTACCAATATCAAAAATTGCACTTGGACAATAAAGTAGAAGATTTAAAAGTTGAAAATTTAAATGATAATTATGTCTTATCTATTGCCAATGAAGGAACTAACAGATAAATTTTCATACCTTGATATGATTGAAGAATCTTGTGCTGTTTACCAGTCATGTAATCAAATTGAGGTTTCCTCCGGCGTTCATTGTGTCCTGCTAGGCGCCTGCGACAACTGCGCTTGCCATCGTCGAACTCGGCTAGCAAATGGAACCTAATTATTACAAAACAAAACAAATGGTGTAATTCAATCCATAAGTAACAATCAGGTTAAATTTACTACTAGAAATTAAAATAGACAGACAATATATGGTTATACAAAATGATTGATTGTAGTTTAATAAACTATGTATTCTCATTTGTCAAATCAATTTGACTACATTTGTTGTATGAAAAGAAAATTTTAAATATTTGCCAACCCTGATACCTTTAGTTGAGATTTTTCTAGCAAATAATTTGCTCAAATTTTATGTGTTTCTAATCAACAGGATTGAGGTACCTCACCGGCTAAACAAATATAAGGAGCCTACAAAGGTATGAATTTGACCATCAAAGTGTAAGAGAAGTATTAAAACTTCAATATATATATAACTCACTATCCATCAGAGGAACCCAAAAATACCTGCTGCACTGCTGACAAAACCTTTGTTCAAGGCCATTTACAATAACTTTGGCCGTTTTGGAGTGAGCATCACAAACTTTATGCCTTTTGTGGTAATCTTTTGAGGAACTAAGATCCATGTTACAACCATAGACTTGACATACAGGAGCCTGTGCAGATAAGCTGGAAGTGCGAGCTCTCTTTGAAAGCGTAGTTGGATTTATAGATGTCAAAGTAAACCCTTCTTTTGCAACTTTATCACTGCTTGCACCTTTACAATCTGCTAATCTCCCAAGCTTCAGATCAATCAGTGAAGAATCATGAGTCTTAGTTTCAACTAGAGAACTTAAATGCTTTGAATCAGATTCTTCTTCCCCCATAGTAGAATCCAAAGCAATGACATGTGTGGAGGAATTCCCTCTTCTACTAGAATTACTATCTAGTTCATAGCTTGATGTCTCTAGAGGCTGGCTACCATGAAAAGACTTCTGCAACAAGTCAGGGAATCCCAAGTCCACAAATTCCATGCTTTTAACTACCTCTCTGTCTGAATTAAATCCATCTCTCTCAAAGTTGGATTTGTTGTCCCATTCAACCAATGTTCTTCGACTTCTCATAAAAGCATCAAGTGAAAAATCCATTTCATCAGAAAACAAATAGCCTTTCTCTTCAGGGACATAACTCCAAGATTCCATTAGTACAACCAAATTGAAGTCACAGGTGCTGTGAAATAATGAAGAATCCTACCACAATCAAAAGAAATACATTACTCCCATGCCAAATCAAAAGTTTTACCAAATTCAGGCATATCTATATACATATATGAATACGCACTGCTCAAGACATAACTATAGCTGTAGACAAATAAAGTACATGTACTAATGAACACTAGGGAAACAAAATAAAACAAACAGGTATGACAACCGTGTCAAAATATAACAAATTCCCACAAACATGTGAAAGCAAATTTTTCACCAAAAGAAGAAAAGGCGAAAGAAAAAGAAAATCAGATCCCACTTTGTTTTATAGACAGGAAACTTATAATCCTTGACCTGCTACCAGCCAAAAATAGCATCCAAAAATCTCAACTTTTTATGACAGGGACATTGACGCTAAGGTAAACCCAGCACCCAGAAACAAAAATTCAAAAGGGTAAATCAAATCAAACCAAACCCAGATTGCATGATTAGATATCTCTCCAACTCCTTTTAAGCTCAAACCCCCAATGGACAAAGTAAAAATGTTGGCAGCTCAAACAGTGTTGGAGCAGAATAAAGGTGAAAAAGAATATGCCCATGAAAGAAGAAGCTGAAAGGACTCTTTTCATGAGAGGAAAAGGGAAACAAACCGCTAGAAGTAAAAGAAAAATGCAAAACAAGCGTGGTGCTGACACAGGTTGAAGAAAATGAATGGGCCTTCTCACTGTTCCGTGATTCTATTCTAAACAGTTTCTTGGGAACCAAACACCAGAAAAATGGTATCTTGAAATAACCTGACAGATTAGTGGCACCTTGTGAATGGTTTTGGTTTTGGCACACAGCAGAGTGAACAGTGAGAGAGAGAAAGAAAAAGAACTTTTTTTTTAGAGATTTTTTCTTTTTTTCAGAGCAGTGGTAACGTTGAAGCAGATAGAGCATGAGTCAACATGATTTCTTCCTCTACTACCAAACCAAAAGCATGTTGAGGTCTTTTGTAGCTTTTGAGACAGCATGGGAATTCCATTCTAGTACATTTGATTTGGTTCTATTTACATAAACATACCAAAGAAGTTGAACATTATAATAATGAAAAAAATGTGTGTTTTTGAATTTAGTTGTTGTTTTGTATGTATGATGACTAAAACTTTGAGTAAAAGTTAAATTGGTAGTTAGAGTAAAACTCTAAACAACATGGTAGATCATGATTATGATTTTTTTTTTTTCACCGTAGAGGGAACAATCTCGTTTCTCAAGACACTTTTATGCCAAAGTAGAAAATTTTCCATTTGACAATTTTAGTTTGGTGGATCTCTTACCTCAGAAGCTACTAAGTTTATTGAAAGTCACTTGTGTTAGTTTTTGGGTGATGAAAATTATGTGTATGGCTTTATAATGGGTATTTTCAGTCAAATTAGTTCTTAGGTTATAAATATTAAAGACTGAGTTTAATCATTCTTTTCATTTCCTTAATACAAATTATATGTAATTTGTTCTCTTTCGACTTTTACAAATAAACAAATTTAATACTCTAACAATTTTTCATTCATGAAATTTTAATATTGTTATTTTTTTATCTAGTTTTTAGGGTTTTATAATGGATTTGGGATAAAAATCAATTTTAAATAATCCAAACTTAGAAATGTATAAGAAATTTACAGGAAGACTTGAATGGAAGAATGTTTAAAATGATTTAATACTTTTTAACAAGAAAAAACCAATAAAAGATTAATTCAAAACAAAGAATAGGGATAAAAACTACAAAAAATTAAACTAAAGAACAAAACATATAATGATACTTAAGAATTTGTTTGATTGATATAATACACATTTAGAAACTAATATGTCTGACATAATATTGTTTAGGGAATAATTTAGTAATTTATCCAAGACAATTTAAGCAAAAATTTAAATATATATATATATATATATATATATATATATATATATATATATATATATATATAATCGATATAAAGTTTAAGTTACTCTAAATGATAATGGCAAGAATCAGATGAAGTATAATTATTTTAGTTTAATATCCCTAATGGTGAATTTAAATCTTAAGTACTTTTAGGTAAATGAATTAAATATTAGTAAATGATAGGAAATTTATATAATTGGATTAAATGTGTAACTATTTGTCGTATGTAGTTATTCACCCAATTTAGATAAACTTATCATTTAAAAGGTGATTTGATAAGAAAAAAAAGAGTTGATAATACATACTATGTTCTTTTGAGAATGAAAAAAGTGTTAGAAATGTACTTTCTATCACACTATTGGACACACTTTTTTATGGGTTAAAGTTTATTAAAAATTACAAAATCAAAAAATAAAATCATTAAATAAGATGTGAGATCTAGTATAATTGATTGTGATTTTAAAAAAAAAAAGTTAATATAAAGTTTAATTGGTGAATAAGGTTGTGATTCGAAGTAACATTGGAAAAAAATTGAATAGTAGATGGTCCAACATAGCTAGTTAAAATGGGCACCACAAATCATGTTTGTGGTTTAAGCATAGACATGATCCACCTTGCAACGTTCACACCACACATAGAGCCAAAATATTGATGTCATTTTATGAGCAATGCCCAACTTATAATATATGTGGAGCCTTTTAATTTATGAAGCCATTTAATGATACATGTGTTTTTTTTTTATACACGTGCCACTTTTAGACATCTATAAGTTTTAAAATTTTAAGTATATAAATTATTTTATCTATACAATGTGATATATTATTATTTTTTTATTAAAGAAATTGGACTAACTAGCCAAGTAATCATTTAAAAGAAATCATAATGTTAGTACGAAGAAAAAATTAAACTGGCACAATTAAGAAATATTTAATATTAGTTAAAAGTTATAATGTGGTGGAGTGTGTGAGTTGTGAAGGAAGTTTGACCCTTTTTTAAAATGAAAAAGAAGAGTTAATTTTTTTAAAATTATTTCAATTTATATCTTTATCACAAAAAAAAACTTAATTTCTTAATTATAATCATACTAAATATTGTTATTTTGATGTAATTAATTTAAGTATTTATAAGAATATAGAAAATAGTTAAATGTAAAACTAGTCCCTTAGGAAAAATTTAAATATTGTATTATTAAAATGTCAAACTTATAAATAAAAAAAAATAAGTATTTGAGTTTATATTACAAAGACCATAATCTTTTTAGAACTATTTCATTTTTTCTTTCTAACTTTTCTTTAAGATTTTGATGAATTTGGTCATCTTTTTGAAGATCTAGTCCACCTTATAGATATTGGAGTAATGCAATAATCTTATCCTATTAGAATTTTTATTTGATTAAGTTTATCCTTATATTTTTTTATTGAGTCAATTTTGAAAGTTGGACATCCATGCATAAAAGGTTGATATGTAACATACGAATCTTCAAAAAAATATTTTAAATTATTAAAATATGTGTATAAAAAATTTGAAGGTGTAAAATAAATAAAATATACTAAAGTTAGAAAAACATTTATTATTGAGCGAACCAATTTTCTCATTTGACAAGCTGTTTTGATAAGAATTTTTAAAGATTGGTCGTTTAAAGATTACTCGTTGGACGATCGGGTGATCTTATTATTGAGCTTGTGAGCTTTTTAGACGAACAAGACAATATTTTAAAAACTTTTGACAAATGTGATTTAAATTATTCTAAAATGTTAGAAATTGTTGGTTTTTCATCACATTCTTTTTATACAAACAATTGACATTTGTGATCTCGTTTGATATCTAATGAGTTGCATTAATATTTTGAGATTAAAACGTAGGATATGTGATATATGAGGTCGTGTAAAGTCAGAAATAGATAATCTACTACTTATATATGTGTATGTGATCCAATAAAACTGGAGGTGTAGTCATAATCTCCTGCTTGTGTGTGAGAGATCGAGTAGAGCCTAATGGTGTGTCCATAATCTATTGTGAGTTGGTGATATGATATTTGTGTGATGTGAATGTAGTTATGTCCAAAGAGAAAATATTATGTTGAAAGGTTGTAATTTGTGCATTGAATGATGATTTGATAAAAATCAATTATCCTGACTTTACTAATATTGAAAGGTAGTGAAAGTTGATGAAGATTCCTATAACTTAGATTGTGATGTGAAAAAGAGTTATATCTAGAAGGTTGTAAAAAGTTTATCTCTCATATAATAAGTGTGTTCTTGATGTGTAGCTATATGTGAGTGAAGATATAACAAAAGAAAAGACAAAGAAATTTTTAGTATCAACATAATAGAAACTAAAGTAAATTGTAACTTAAAGTTTATAACGATAGTAATCAATAATAATTTGATAAAAAGAGAAAAATAACAGTATCCAAAAAATTAAATTTAACAAACTTACGGTTATTGAATTTTATTAAACAATACTAAAGTGTATGTGACATTATATTATAATTACCTACAAAAACATTTAAGTGAAACCATGGATTTGAATACTCTAATAATGTTAGTTAACATAAATAAGAAGGCAATATATTTGGTTTTGACATGAAATTTTTTAAAATTTATTGATTCATAACAAACATGAAATATAAATTCTTTCATGTACATGGATTGTATGTGAGCATAGGAGTTTAAGTAGTCTAACCACTTAATTGAATTAATCCATTAAATTTAATGAGTGGTTAGAATGAATTAGATGGAAGTAATTAATAGTGATTAAGAAAAAATGAAATGAATAGTTAGAGGAAGGTGGCATAAGGGAGTGGGTGTGGCCCCAGTTCCTGGTATTTTGGTGGCTCACTTCATTCTTTTTACTGTTGGAAAGCATGCTTTCCTATGTCCATCACCACTACCACTACCTTTTCTTTTTCAAAAAGCTACACTCCCCTTATAAACATATACACACCCCTCATAAAACCAAAAAAATAAAAAATGCATAAGATATAGCCTATATTGAAAAAAGAAAGAAAGAGGACATTATTTTTTTAATATATATTGACGTACCTTTTAGTTGAGGGTATAAGGTATAAGGGTGGGAGTGTTTATATATGCTAAAATTATATTTTTAAGGTCAATTTCTAATTAATCACTACAAGTTAACAAGTTTACATATATATTATTTGGAGATGTCAAAATGATTTTGAATTTAAAAATCAATTTAGCTTATCATACGTTTGAGTTAGATTAGATTAGAATAAGTTTTTTTATTTAAAATAGGTGTCAAATTTATCATTTTAATAATATTTAAATAATATAAATGTTTAATTTATTTATTTATCAAATTATGTAAATTGACTCCCTAATTTTAAACTAATATTAATATAAAAATTATTTGTATCAATTCATTATTATTATTAGTTTAACATTTTTAAATGAGTCAATTTACTTATTTACTTGTTAGGTTTATGACTTGAGTTCAACCACGTGTTCAACCACGTAAGATATTGACATCATTCTCAACCTAAAACTCTAAGACAATGAGTTTATGGGTATTCATCCTTATATAGTGCTTTACTCTCTCATTTCTAACCAATGTGAAACTTAAATTCATACTTGGATTCCTAACACACACACGTATATATATATATATATATATATATATATATATATATATATATATATATATATATATAATATAGCAACATTAAAATTAAAAATTTTACGTAATATCTCATTTTATATCACCTTGATAAGGAATTCCTGGTGACTTCGTTGAGCATTTTATGCAAATAAATTTTCACTTGTTTTTAATGCATGTTTTTATAAAAAAAATAAAATGAAAAACAATAAAAAAGAGAGAAAAACATGATTTTTACCCCTTAAATTGGAGATGTGTAATTGGCATCATAATCTTAACGAAGGTAAACAATAAACTATAGCAATTAGGGAAAGCAGACACGCTCTAAGAGGTCAAATAAAACATGAAAGCAAATATGTAATTATATTATTATTGAATTAAAATTTAAAATAAATTTGTATACTGAAATAAATAAATTTTTTATTACAAAAATACTCTGAATGCTAAATTTACTACATAAAAGTTCAGCACGCGTTTAGATTAGTTGATTTCAAAGAAACATTTTCTTATCAAATTATATAAAGAATTAAAGAAAATAATGATTTCATATTTAAAAATCCCAATTAGCAACGTGTAAATGATTAAACAAAGTATCTACTTGCACATTTTTAATGTCTTATTGGGAAATAATTTATTTAATTTTTTTTGGATTTTCGCACCCTCACGTGTCTGATACTTTGGACTAGATTTTCAATGGCTGGGATAATAAAAGTTTGAATTATTTATGGGTTTAATGTAGTGAATTAGGTTGCTGTACACAAAGCGTGTGGCGGCAGTTATTCCCCTTTTTTTCTGTCGGAGAATTATTTTTTTAACATAATAGGATGCACACAAAAAATAAAAAATAGATTTATTGTATTAGTTTAAAATATATGTTAATAAACTAAATTAATAGAAATTATAATTACAACTGATTAAAAATTTATTATCAAAATATTGATTTAAATAAATGTAGACAATATTGAGATGCTTGTTCATAGAATGTTTAACTCTATTTTCAAATAAGTTATGTTAGGAATTACTGTTTTAATTCTATATTAATATATAAATTTTTTTTATGTATATTAAAATAATATCTTTTTGTTAATTATTGAATTTTAAGTTTAATTTTACCTCATAAAAAATATGTTATAAAATGTATAACATCCCGTTTTAATAGTTTTTACGCTATTAAACAAAACATTATATTATGATACTTCAAAGCAGATGATAAGAATAAGCTGATATAAAGTATCAATACAGTTATCCAAAAATAACCATACATGTACTGTCTAACAACCCAACCTATACTGAAAAAGGGTTACAAAACACCCATCCATCTAAACTAACAAGGGTAATTACTACTGCTGAAACGCTCGAGCCACAACTCAACTCCTATTCAGGAGGGGTGTGTCCTCACCTGCACTTTTGTCTGCTCACGCCAATCATTCAAGGGCGATCATTGCAAAAGAGAAAGACACAAAAGAACAAACATATGCAAGAAGGGTAAGCTAACTTAATTAAGAGAAATCATACAATTTGTTAATTAGGCATCAATCAAGGTTTATCACATTTATCAGAATTATTCAAATCACTGCAATCATAACACGCATTCATGATTCTAGACTCGATATCCGGATTATGTAAGAGACATTGGAGCTCCTGGTGGCTTGCACTTGTGACGGTTCCCAAACTCTGCAGAGTTTTGGCCACCATCTTTAGAATTTCCCATGAAATCCTAATTCCATCACATTCTCTAATGAACCAAATTCACACAATTCCATCACGTATACTATCATTCATAAAACTCACGTACAAGATAGACAATTATCACATCAATCCCCTTAGCATAGCTTCATTTAATCTAAAACAGAGAAAACAATCCAATCCTGCAATGAATCTCGCTCAAGCTAGAGAATTTCGCCTGAGCTAGAGAGTTGTCTCGCTTAGGCGAGCTGCTCTCGCCTGGGCGAGACCACTTACAGTGGGCAACTAAAAAATCTGAGCAAATTCTCGCTCAGGCTAAGCTGGTTCGCTTAGACGAGAGGATCTCTCGCTCAAGCGACCCCAGCTCGCCTAGGCGAGACCTCACGCAATGACAGATGCGACTCTCTGATATTTTCGCTCAGGCGAGAGCTGCTCGCCTAGGCGAAATTACCAGGATTCCAATCTGTTCTTCACATGCAGAGCTACGCAATTCACACAAAAACTCAATTTCACACAGCAAGCAGTTCCAAACATCAATTAAACACATAATCATGCAATCCAAGTACTCATAGACACTTTTTACACGAAAATTGAGTGAAGAGTTAACTTCCCTTACCTTTTTATGGTGAATGCTTTGGTGAAAGCAACTTCAGAGAGGAAAAGGAGAATTCCTTAGTTCAACCTAAAGAATTCATCATCAAGACACAGGGAATGAAGGAACCCTTGATCAAACTCAGAACAGAAACAAAATTTCGAGTTTAAGCTGAAATTGAACCCCAAAACGGAAATGAAGACTTACCTAGAAGGAGGGGAGCTAAGAGCGGAGACAACAAAAGGTTCTGTTGAGGTCACTCTTCCAGAATCTGTTCCAAGTGTAAGGAGAGGGATTTAGATAGAGAGTGATTAAGGGTGACTGTGCAGAGAGTGGTGGTGAGGCAAATAGAGAAGAGGCAGGAGTGGGGTGTATGGGTTTCAGTGTTCTGGAATGAGAGAAGAAGGAAATAATAAAAAGGGGTATCACAAAATGAGGTTTGTATCTATTTATATATTGCCTCATTTTTTGTCGATGTGAGACATCCAAAACATTATTTTCACACCGAGACATATACATATCAAATATGAGACTAGACATTAATGGATGATTCAATAGCGAATGAAACGATAGATAAAGAAAACAAATTTTGCTAGGATAGACTATAACACATGACTCTTCCATCATATTAAATAGTCAACATTAAACATAACTCAACCTCAGAAAATTGACTGAGGTGAAATTGCACCCATTTATATATTTTATATATTGACTTAGTCAATGTGAAACTTTTAATATTTTTTTAAAATACATTAGTAATATACTAGCCAAACCTATGTGTAAAGACGTGAATTTTTATTTTTTATTTTGGTATATTAAATAAATTTATTTAAATACAATGTACTATTATTTACGTATTTAATATGTACAATTTATAATTTGAATGAAAGCTTTGTTGAAAGAGTAATATAGATTATAAATTGATCACTTGAAAGAGGAAGAGAATGAAAAAGGCTGAAATGTGTGTAGTTATATTTGGTTGATGAATTCTTCTTTTCTTCTCTTTTGTAGTTTTGGTGTATATAAAAATCCATTTGAAATATCATAATTTTGAAGTATAATTAAGAATAAAATAGAAACTAACATGTGGACAAAAAAACTAGAATCCTGGCATGAACTGGTAGAGATATTTGATCTGTAACTCGTAATTTGAATGAAAATAGTCTTGAAAGAAAATTGCAAATTTCAATTTTGTATAAAAATAGAAAAAAAAATAAAAGATAACTTTTGGAGCGTAATTAAGAGGTGTATAGTTATTTTTAGTTGATAAACATGCCAAAAATATCAAATCATCGAAATAATGACTAAGATAATCATCATTTTAAAATCGACTTTGTAATACATTAGATTTAAAATTTACTTTTTAATAGAAATAGTATTATATATACTATTTTCATTTTTAAATATAATTAAAAGTAAAAATCTAAAATAAGAAAAGGAATTTTTTATTATATATTATTGTAGAAATGTTGTGATTTTATACGTTAATTAAATAAAGTTGGACATGTCTTCCTTCTTCTCTAATAAAAGAAAGACTTTCCTTTTCTTTAAAGTAAAAAAGTATTTGTTAAAAAAAAATAAAATTGTATCATTAAATATTTAAATTATTTCTTAAACGTAATACAATATTATATTGTGTACTGACCGATCAAACATCCAAGAGCAGTTGACCAGTCTATAAGTTGATTAGTCATGTCGATAGTCAATCTTAAACATAACTGATCATTTGCGCTTAGCAGGATTAACAAGTCTAAAAGCAACTTAATACAAAACACCTAAGTAGTCCTATTAAGGTATGATTGAGCCTAAGTAAAAGCCCATTACAATTAGTATAAATAGGAAGTTTAAGTAACATAGTCAATTCCATTGATTACTACATTTAATACCATTGCACTCTTCGTTTGAGGAGTTTTGTAGTCGGGAGGGTCAAGGGCATGCTGACGGTGCTACCTCGTCGTCATTATCGTTTAGGTCTTCGTCTAAAAGTCAGAGATTAACTGAGCAGAGTGTGTTGTTGGTCAACAATAGCACTATGTAGGTGAATGCTGGTGTTGAGAATAAGGGCAAATTCCCAAGGAGCCTGCTCAGGGCACAACTATAGAGGTACATGTTGATGTGTCCGATGAGAGGGGATAAATTGAATCTGCTAGTGATTCCAGGATATGAGTAGGTTCCCCATGAGTTTTGTGAGTATGTCACTCGATTTCGATGGGGCAATGCGATTTGACCGAGCGGTCGATGTGCTTAGCAATGTTGCATGTGACATCAATTGTCCCGTGACGGAGGACAAGTAGGCCGAGTCATAATCCGATTGTGGCGTTTGAGTTGTTACACTGTTAAGTAAAAATAGTTGCGCCTTGGTTAATGACTATAGTTTTTGGTTTAGTGGTAAGTGCTTGATCCTGACTAATGACTATAGCTTTTGGTCATCAAAGAGTTAAAAGTGTCCAATAGATAATGTAGAAAAAGGTATAATAAAAAAGTAAAATATGATATTTAAGAATACAATAAATAAAAACATTGAAAAGTTATAATCTTTTATAATATTTTTTAAACTATGGAATTCATAAAAAAAGTGTAAGTTTAACTAAATCATAAAGGGATATATTTTATTTATGCAGCTACTTTTTACACTATTAAAAAAGGCTTAAATACCTTTTTGGTCCTCATTTTCGTAGTGTTTGTTGCAGATGATCCTCATTTTGACAGAATGTTTAAAATGGTCCTCATTTTTACTGAATGTTTTAAATGGTCATCATTTTCGCAATTCGTGTTTTATTTAGTCCTTTCCTGTAACGCCGTTTAAATCATTAACAGAGCATTGTACAGGTGACACATTTGTATTAGGGTGTGTTACGTGTACTGTACATATGGCTAATTAACGTTAATTTCTCAATTTAGGGGAAATTTTGCAATTAGGAATATTTCTTCATCTTCGTCTTTCTTAAGCTCGGATTATTTGCAGAGGAAGCAACTAATACTTGTCATTTCATCATTGGATTGCATTTGCACTCTTCATTTCAATTTTCCAGTTAATCTTCTTCTTCCTGCAATCCCATTATATAGGTATGTTACGGTCCCAATCTTCTTCCTTTACCTCTGGTTGTAATCGTTGGAGGCAACCGTGTTGTATCACTTTGTGCACTGTTAGTGGTTCAACGAGAAATGGATTAACCCCGATTTGTAGCTGCGGAGAGATGGCAACTTTGAGGATGACAAGAACTCCAAAGAATATTGGTAGAAAATTTTGGGTACAATCTGTTTTTATTTTTGTGTTAATAATAAATTGGTTTTAATTTTTGGTTTATTGATTTATAGAGTGGTGGTTCCAATAATGTGGGTTGCAATGTTTTCAAATGGTGGTGTTAATGAAAAGGATGTCATCATCATGACACAAATGAGATTAATGATTTGGAGAAGTCATTGAAGGTTGCTGAGAAGAGGCTGCAATTAGTAATAGGGTTCACGTTATTGTGTGTAATCTTTTAAAGTTCAATCTGTAAAATTGAAATAAAGAGCGTAACTGCAATCCAATGATGAAACGACAAGTATTAGCTACTTCCTCTGCAAATCCGAGCTTAAGAAAGACGAAGATGAAGAAATTTCCCTAATTGCAAAATTTCCCCTAAATTGAAAAATTAATGTTAATTACCACACCTATATAGTACACGTAACACACCCTACTACAAACCGTGCCACCTGTACAATGCTCCGTTAATGATTTAAACGACTTTACAGAAAAGGACCAAATAAAACACGAATTGCGAAAATGAGGACCATTTTAAACATTCGGTAAAAATGAGGACCATCTTAAACATTCTGTCAAAATGAGGACCATCTACAACAAACACTACGAAAATGAGGACTAAAAAGGTATTTAAGCCATTAAAAAATTATATGATTTTAAAATTATAATTAGTATTTTAAAAATATTAAAATAATTATTTAAGTTCAATAAATGAAATTTTAATAGCGATTATTTTTTAATAAGATTCCGTTTAAAACATTATTCATCTAAAAAATAAAAGTTGAATGTATCTGTTGTTTATCATAATTAATTGTGTTGTGGTAACAATAATTGAAATATGTCTGAAGAATAAAAGGGGAAAGTCTTAATAGATTACAAACTATGAGTAAAAATTTTAGAACTTTCCAATTATAAAAAATAGAAAAAATAAACATTGTGGAGTTAGGTTGCTATCTTCAAATCAGCCAATATCGTACACGTGGAGATATATTGTGGAGGCCACTTCCTTCATGTATGCCTAATCATGTTTTGCTTTAGGTTATGCTTACTCACACATTTTCCTTTTGCCGTCATAATTGCGTAGGAATATCTCACCTTACAAATTTACTTAGAAATACAAATAGTGAGTTTAAGATTATCACATTAAGTAAAAATGTATAAATTTCCTGTTTTAAAATTTTATATTGGAGACAATCTCAATTTTATTATATAGGTTCAACATGTCTCATTATTGTATCACTGATGTGAATCTCTCGTTAAAAGACTCTTCTAATATTTGAATTGAAAATTAACCTTATGTCTCATTTTTTATGTATCTTCTTTGTAAATTCCTTAAAAAAAAAAACCATCAATTTTCCAATTTTTATTTTCTTTTCACTCATTTTCAAACAAAAATTATCTACAAACACAAATTTGTTGACAAACAATTAACTATGTTTCATATTTCTCAACAACAATTGATGTTAGTCCAAGCCATGACATATAATTCATAATGTTATTATTATAATACAAAGTTACGATGTGCAACATGTTCTTAACAAACAAATTAACACCAAATTAACTAAATCATGACACTTGGTAGGAAGATTGTGAAAATGTTGCTCCCTTGAACTGAAACTTTGATGATAATCATGTCTGAATTGTGTTACTTTCTTGTGACATGGTTAAGGTGTTTCATATTTTCGGGGTTTGGAAACTGTGACATGATTTTGTCGTCGATTGTCCGAAATTAGATGACAAACAATACTCATAAAATTTAAGATAAGATTCTGATATTCTTTAACCTGACAATATAATTACAAGAACAAAACATGCATAGAAAAAGATAAAACAAAGATTAGAGTAGAGACCCTCAACATTGAGTGTTATATTTGTACTCTATACGGTTATATTATATGTATATATTGTATATAACTAAACTAATTATATATTATTTTTTGTCTCTTTTGGAAGTGGAGTGTGACACAGAACAGCCTTTAAAACATCATCTCAAAGGGTTTAATGGATGAGCCTAGTATTTGTCAAATCAAAGTATGAAAGAGTGAAGAAGGAGTTGAGTGGGAGATGTGAAATTCCAACATTGTTATGCTTAGCTTAATTTTGCTTTTCAATTTTAAATTTTCAAAGCAGCAACACAAATGCCAGCAAAGCCATTTATGTCAATGGAGAATTTCTCCCACTAGAGAACAAGAATCCAGAAGGGAGTCTTTCATGGCATGATGGGATATTTTATCACAAACCACAAAAATTATTCATTTATTTATTATATTTATTATTTTTCTTTTTCATATCATCCTTCATGCTACTTAGGTCTTCACTGTTCAAGTTTTGATTGAGACTCTTGCTGATTTGATAAGCTTTTGCACTGTTAAAAGTAAATTCAGGTTACCAGTTACATGGATCCAAATGCAAAGTGTGTAATCACTGCATGAACTTATTAGATTAATTTATGATTTATTATAAATAAATTTAGAAATTTAATAATGTTTTTAAATGTGGTAAATACATAATGTTTTTTAGATTTTGAATTTCCTGTAATAACTATACAGTAGTTAGGATATCATTATAATTATATGATATTTAGCTTGTTTATGTCTCATAAATATGTGGTGTTTTTCAAATAGTTACCTTTTATTATCCGTATTATGGAAATACATACGGTCTCATATACATATGTATTTCTTATTGTGTTTGTGGGTGGAGGTAGGTTGATTTGGATAAATTTATTATGTAATTAGCTTAAAAAAGTGAGTTGAGATTTTGTATTTTTTTAATTAGATTTGGATAAATTTATTATATAATTTAAATCTGTATTTTTATATATTTTAAAATTCTAAATTTACTTTTTAGGATTTTTATTTTTAGTTTATGAATGTCTATAATATGGAAACATTTTAGAATGTACTATCTATAATAAATTTGTATTTTGGAGTATACATTTCGAAATACAAAAAATTGTATTATAGAATATACGATCTAGAATATAAATTTTGTATATAAGATTGTACATTAGGAATACAAAATAAAAATTGCGAATCTAGAATACAAAATGTATATTCTAGTTATTTTTATTTGTATTTTAAGATATACAATTCGAAATACAAAATTTGTATTCTGGATATGCATTTCTGAATATAAAATAAAAAATGCATTCCGAATTTTACAATCAATAATACAAACAAAATGAATAGGTTCACATTGGTATGAAATAGAGAAGAAAATGACATTGGCATCATAGTGAGGGGGTGAAAGACACCTACACAGGAAACTCAATGGTGGTGAAAATGGAGAACCTAGCTTCGTTGATTGTGGAGGAAGAAACGTCCCCAAAATAGTGAGTCAAACATGGGTTCTTCTCCTTAAAGCACATTACGCCGCTAGTTGGTTGACCTCTCTAGCGTTTGCATTATGGGGGCTGTATTCATTGTGAAACACTATGTTGTTGTTGGAAAAATCAATGTCAACATCGACAACAACAAAGGGTTGAAGAACCTCACTGTGAAAATGAGACTAGTATAGGAAGAAGGGAAGATGAGGAAAAACAAGACATTCACCACTCTATGGTTGGTCAGGTTGAAATACGTGAAGGTGTAGGAAGAAACAACCATTTTTATGTTAAATCCAACTAATTATTTAGTAAGTTGGATTGAGATGGGTTAAAATTTTGAAAAACTTTATTTATTTTTTCTTATTAAAAGTTGCAATTTTCACTATTAACCTAATTAAAAAGTAGCACAATGTTTGCAACTTCTTGCATACAAACTTTTTAAGCTCTTCATTTTCAACAAATCTAAAAGGAAGTGCATAAATTATTATCGTCCTAATAAGTGCAACAAGAGTTGTTTCTTGATTGAATTTAACAATATTTAAATTCATGGTATTGGGGTCACTCTCACACCCTTTTCCAATACCTAATGCCCTTTGTATCTTCGTATAACAACCATTCAAATGTTTAATTCAGTTAATCGTTCCAGAATAGTTTCGAATTGTATTGTCATCTACCATATTATAATGAACCCAAACCTTTAAAGGAGCCTTTGTAAGAGTCTTTTGAGTTTACTTGGCATGGTTTAGAAGACTGTTGTCGTATAGGAACCTTTGACGTTAATGGTGATTTAACTTCAAATGATGCAAATTGAGTAGGACCTTTAGAGGTTAATGACATGTGTCAACATCTAATTTCATCCGAGTAAATAAAATTAGTTTCCAAAAAAAAAACAAAAATAGGTAGTAAATAAAAGCAGAATGAAATAAAAGTTTCTTCAAAAATTCTTAAAAAAATATTGTTCCTAAATCCTCTCCACTCACAAGCTGACATCTGTCATCTTTTGATTTGCAAAATCTTCTAAAATTTTTGTGAAAGAAGCACATTTTTTATTTTTATTTGAGATATTCTTCTTTTCGAGACCCTTTCACCATGATACTTCACCATTTTTCTCAAATCTCCACAATTCTCTACACAACTTTCATCACTTATCACACACCTTCGTTCCCCATACCACCAAAAGGGCACAAATCCTTCCCTCTACCATTATCATTCATCTTCAACTCCTTATACACTATTGCATAAAAATTCTCATATCCTGCACACTCCATGCCTCATACACAAGCATCACCCCTATCCTCCATTTTCAATCACAAAGCCATCATTTCCCTCACCTCCATTAGCTTATTCAATTTCTAAAACCACAACATGCCTTCATCATTTTCATCACTACCTAGGGCCACTCCATTCATTCTAGCGAGCACAATTTTCTCCTATTTCCATTTTCAACTCTACTCTATAATTAGAGACCAGCCTCACACTATGTTAACGTGTTGGCCTCTTTAAAAATATTGTCGAAGAATAGGTTATTGTTAAAATAACATTGTAGCATATATTGGTATATGTTATGATTTTACTTCAATCATCACTTATTCTTTGACAGTATTTTCAAAATTGGCACCGCGTCAACAAAGACTATGTTTTTTGTATACCACTATATGATATGGTTCCTTGAAGAACCGTAGCCTATATTGGTATATGCTACAATTTTATCTCAACTGTATCCTATACCTCCATGAATAGGGTTATTTTCTTTAGTTTTAGTTATCTGTAAAACCAATTGTTGCCTTCTACTTTGTTGAATTCTTCATTTACTCCTCTGTTGTGAACAAGAGAAATTTTTTCCCTTGTTCTTCTTCATTTTGGTTTAAAAGCAGCCACTAGGTCTGTGCTAGTTCATCTCAAGTTCTTCCTCATATGTTTGTTTTTAGCCTCTAACTGACTCATATTTGTGCTCAACGTTGTGTTGGGAAAACAGAAAGATTAGAGTTACAAAGGTTTTGATGATGAAAATTGCAAGGAACCTCAAAGCAAATATTGGAAGAAAATTTGAACATCATTTCATTAATGTTTAAAGCCTCCTTATAATAATTTATTTTTTTACTAAGTAGTTTAATTAGCTTAGAACTTCAAGAAATTGCAGCTTGCACTTAATCTGTTTGGGAACATTTTTATTTTCACAAAATGCATTGTGATAATCGATTATCACTTAGGATAATCGATTATCACTTATGATAATCGATTATCCTAAGTTTTAATCAGTTTTCAAAAAAGACACTCGAATAATCGATTTTCTTTGTAGATAGTCGATTATCAACTTCAAACTTTTATTTTTAGAAAACACTCTGGAATATTCAATTATGACTATGATAATCAATTATCTCTAGCAATTTGAAATTATCTGTTCAGTTGCTTGACCTAAATTTTGAAACTGTATTTATAGATCGTCCTTTTACTTTCCACAATAACCGTTTTAGAACATCAAAAGTTGAGTGTTGTGATTGTTGAAGAACTCTCTAAGTGTTTTTAAGAAAGGGGCTTTGCAAAACCTAGTGTGGGTAGAGTGATAACTTTTCCTAAGTGGGTTCTTGGGAGATTGAGTGCTACTGTTGTTGCTAGGAAAGTTTGTCATCCTCTGTGTGTTTTAGAGGAAGTGTTTTCATCTCTTGTGTCTTCGAGAGAGGTGTTCTCTAAACCTTTACTCTCTTATCTGATTGTATTGTGTTTATTTTAGTGATTAAGTTAATCTCCTTATTTAAGAGATTAATAACTGGATATAAGGTCTTTTGATCTGAGCTTGTATAAATACTTATGTTCATCTTCTTCCACACTCTCTTTATTTATTTGCACTTGCTTTAAAAGAACTAAAAGTTTAATTTAAACGGTAAAATTTTGGAAATTTTTTTAAAGTATTAATTTTATAATTAAACTAATTCACACCCCTTTTGGTTTTTGTCCTAGCGCTAAACATTCCGTTACGCGATTCGAACATGTTGTTGTGACCAAATGCGAAAGGGAGAAACTTTTTCTTCCCATGTTCTTCCTTGTTTTGGTTTGGAAGCACCCACGTTCAGATTTGTGTTACCTCTCGTTTTCTTCCTTTTTTATTCGTTTTTAGCCTCAAATTGACTCGTCTTTGTACTCAATGTTGTAGTGACAAACCATTGAAAGAGTGAGCCTTTTTTTTTTTTTGCTACGCTACATTGTGACCAGCCCTTTTGGGTCCTCCCATTGTTACCGTAAGACCCAAGAAAAATATTATTATTCCAAGAGTGGTAATTGGACTTGAGGAGTATTATTTAAATTAATACATAATGACATAGATATAAGTGAACAGTAGCACAATTAGTTAGAGTCTTGTTGTGGATTGGAAATGTTTATGTGTAGCTTTGGTGTGACTTATATTTTGTAATTATTTATAATTTATTTAGCATGTTTTATGGTGTGGATATTATTCTAATGTTTTAAGAAATAGAAGCTCAAGGTTTTAGGTTTAGTTTTTGCATGGGTAGTGTGAAGTTTTATCAAGTTTAGTGAATAACTTATTCTAAGGATACGAAAGAAATTTTTTAGTTGGTGCTAGAAGTTGGAAAAACTTGTAGAATGGGTCTTTGCTATACAGTCAATTATATATTGTTTATAATAAAAGAAATATGATTGATTTGTCACTTTGGGCAAGATAGATGGAGATGTGTACTATGGGATATTAAAGTTTAGCTATGATAGGATTAATGGGTGGTAATTAGACTAGAAAAAAAAAAGTGGAATTGCAGTTTTTAGATATACTATGTTTATTTTCACTACTAAAAAAACTCATATTTCTTGTCAATTTTGTTTTGAAATTTTCTTTGTAGAAAATATTTATAAATTTTGTAATGAAAAAAAATTTGCAAGAAATTGCTGCCAATTTTTTTGTAAAATATTTTGTATAAAACACTTTTCGCAACAAATTTTGTAAGAAATACTTGCGAATTTTATAATTTAGTAGGAAATAATTACTCATGAAGGAATTACCTACCAATTAAAATTTTTAGAAAAAATAGTAGGAAAAAGCCTTTTCTTGCAAATTCTTTTAACAAATTTGCAAGAAAATTCCCATGTAATATGAGAATTTGTAGTAGTGTTTTATTTCAGATTCAAATATAAATTTATGTTTCGTACCAGAAAAAGTCAATAAAGTAAATAGATAGTTTTAGGTTAAGCCATAAGCAATTTTGATTTCTCGTATTTTCTCATAATTGAATTTTTAGGCAATTGTGTCAAATTTGGAATAAAGTTAAAATGTTTCTTTTAATTACGGTAGAGTTGGTTTATTGGAAGTATTGGAGAGAATTATATTATTATATTAGTTTTATGCAGGTATCAAAAGTGAGGTTTATACGCGAGGGATGAGTCTTTGTTTTTCTTTTCTTTTTCAATTGTATATTATTGTTAATAAAAGAAAATTGGTAGGTTAAGAGCTTTTAATTTTTTTTCTATAGAGGAGATATTGGTTAAATTGTGAAATTCGGTAGGATTGATGGGTGACGTTAACACTACATAATAAAGAGAAATAGTTTTGGTTTAGCTTTATGAAACTATTTCCATTTGGGATTCAAACAAAAGAAAAAATAAGTCCAGTTTCATTACCACCAAAAGTCGATAAAGTGAATATATCAATTTGTTTTCGGCAACTGCACATTTTGATTACCTCTTTTTCTCGAAACAATTTTTTAGTCATTAGTGTCAACTTTGGGATAAAGTTAAGGTGTTTCTGTTTCTAGTGGACAATATGAATTCTTTGATAACAGTAAAGCTAGGATGGTTCTTTTACTAGATGGCTTTGTTGAGTCAGGGTAAACGAGTTTTTTTCAGTCATAAGTCTTTGGCATGAACTTAGCAAGAGTGCTCTTACCCAAGGTTTTTGTTGAGCGGTTAGAGTTGTTTCTTGTAAGTCTATGGAAAGTAGGGGAAAGACCCTTTTCACAGGCGTTGTAGCGTTGGAAAGGTAGAGTGGTGGGTATGAGAGAATGACATACTATTTAATATTACTTGGTGGTAATATGTTAATGATTGCATGTTTTGGTTTGGGAACATGTGATGAGTTGTTATCTTGGTTAAGTTTATACATATGTTGTGATAATGCAAGTTGAGTTATATGTGTAATATAATGTTGTATGATACTTTAAATGGTTAGCTCACCCTTGCTTTTGTGTATTATTTTGTGTTTGTGTGATGATCATATAATGTGGGTTATATGGGAGCAAATGTTGATGCAAATACTAGTAGAGAGACATAGTTGTGAGATGCTTATGGGAAAGATTTCTAGGAGTTTTTGTGAAAAGCATTTAGAAGTGTTTACTTTTGAATAAGACAAATGTAATAGTTTGATTGGTTGAGTTTTGAACTTGAAAGAACTTGTAATAAGTTTTTGTTTTGACGACTTAAACCATTTTGATTTATTTCATTAATGCTTACTTTGGATAATAAAGGTTCATTTGGATACATATTTTAGAAAATGGCTTTTGAAAAAAAATTGTGAAGCTTCCTACTTAATAGGATGGTATATTTTCGCAATTATAAAGTTACATGTGACATCTCGAAACGGGTGTTACATTTGTGGTATCAAAACCAGGATTTTTCGAAAAATCTTTAGGGTTTATGGAAAGTGAGCTCGGCTCGGTTTTGTTGTGTGTCCCGTGGTTTGCATATGTGGTTGTGTGGCTTACAAAGTCTCTTTGTAAAAGTCTCTGAGTAAGTGGTGATGGTTGAAAATCTTTGACACATTTTTATCATGTGCCTTGGAAAGTTTTAAAATGCATATATTGTATTGTTTTGTATTGAATTAACTTGATGTATGTGGTCAGATGGCATGCCATGGACCTTGTACGTCGAACCTAATCCAACCTGCTAATTAGGTCGCGTAGGCCATCCAACGAATGGTAAATGAAATTTAGTAGCAAACTGCCAGTAATGCATCTGGGAATCAGGTCAACATGAATAACTTCATGAGACACAATATTGATAAGTTCAATAGAAAGGCTACACTAGATGAAATAATTGCTTGGATTCAGGAAAATGAGAAGATCTTCAAGCTTTTACCTCTCAATGGTTTCCTCAATCTTCTATTTTACTGTATAAACCCACTTTCACCCAACATGTTTTTTTGCCAAGTGATAGAGTGACTAGCTTCCAAGTATTATTCTTTTCCAGTGCTTTCATTTTCTAATCCATGGTTTGTTTCAATTTTTTTTCTTAATTAATGCCTCAGATACAAAAGAAGGTATAGTTATTGCGTTTAGGCTTATGAGAAAGGCTTTATGTGTAGGAGATAATTTTTCAAAGGATAGATGATTTCCTAAAGGATAAAAATGTTTAGTAACGACTCTAGTTTATTTTCTAAGGATAATTGAAAAATATAAATTCTCATAACAACATCACAAGGAGATTCATCATGGTTAGTAGAATTAGGATTTACAGGTTTAGATATATCCACCTCTTGTAATGGTTACATGTTGAATTCTTGAACCTAAGCATATCCTGGAATAGCCTTTTCAATATGGATGGAATGTGTTGACCTTATTCAATTTTAGGAAGATTTTGATTTACCACTCATTCTCTCAGTAGGTTCAGTTTTAGTAATATTATTTTATTTCTTTTGAATAGCAGATTTAGAAATATAAACTCAACCATAGGCACTAACATAAAATGGCTTATAATGTCACCCATTCAAGGTCAGCACACTAGAAGCTCATAGGTGAGTTTTCATTCATTTCACTCACGTTCTTGTTTCGCTTTCATTTATGGATATATTTTTTTCATTTTACTGATTGGTTTTGGCTTTCATTTCATTATGCATTGTGCTTTGAAGGATTAAATCCAACCTCCAGCGACGGTGACGACGCCCCACATTCTAATGGTAGCGACAAGGCCCTAAGGCCACATTCCATCGACGACGAGGTCATATTCTAGAAATGACAACTAGGGCTGTAAGGCCACCCTCCATCCGACTTCGTTCTCAACTTTGGTTTCACTACCAAGTTAGTTTTGATATCCGCCATTGCACTTTGTCTCTTATTGATTGCATGTTTTGCCAATTGTTATGTTTTTTTCTTTCCCATTTTTGTTTTGTCTTAGAAATTTCTTTTAGTAGGGCTTTTTGGAATTTTTATTTGTTTAAACTTTTAGAATATTTTTAGTATCAAATTTAGATTTATTATTAGTTCCTTAACTAATTTTATATTTATTGGATTTTTGAATGTTATCGGTGCATTATCATTTTATACTAAGATTTATTATAATTTTTGTTAAACACTGAGCGAACCTTATTTTCAGTTTGAGATTTCGTACAAATGACTTAACTTTAATTGTTTGTATTAAATCTTGAATTTTTTGATAAGATAGTTTGGAAAATTTATTTTTCATAATTTGATATCATGTGTACATTGGAGTTATGCATAAATTTGATAATATTTCGGTTGAGACCATTTTGTGTTGTTCTTGTTTGAGATTTAGTACAAATGATTAAAATTTAATCATTTGTATTAAATCTTGAATTGTCTAATTGAACAGTTTGGAAAAATTACTTTTCATAATTCGCTATAACGTATACATCGAAGTTTATGCATAAATTTAATAAAATTTCGGTTAAGACCATTTCATGTTGTTCTTCAAATACATCCTTGATTGTGGTCATGAATAATCACCTTCATTTTATGTACTTTAGAGACCAATGCGAAATGTTTTCAAAAATTTATTAAATTTATGATGTCAGACTTCTTCGTATACGTGTTAACAAATTATGAAAAATATTTTTTCCGAATGAATAGTTGTGAGAGTTAAAAATTTGAGATTGATGGAGTTTGTTAAGAACGTTGTATGGATTAAAGATGGATGAATGAACATCACATCAGTGAAAAGTAGGGAAAAGGGATTTCTATGTTCTTGCAATATGCTCAAAAACACACAATCTTTGTGAACAAGACATGTTTTTATACTTGTACTCGTTGTCTTGATCCAATACGTCAGAACATAGACAGAATGTGTGATCATCTATTCAAATTCACTATAATGAGTTATATAGTTGGGACGGATGACCTCAGTTTCTCTTTGGTGGATCTTAATAAGATGAATTATACAAATGAACCATTTATTATGGCTAGTGAAGCAAGACAAATCTTCTATGTCACTAATCCAGCCAATATTATCAGTCATATTGGAAGGACAAAACATGCACGAAAATCATGATGAAGACTCTCTAGATATACTTGAGACAATGTTTTTCTCATCAAGAACCATTCAAGTGGATGTCAGTGAAATAACCTATGACATCCATATTGGAAGTGATCACAATGAAGGCATATGGGAGATAGCAATACCCTAATAGGTCTTTATTTATTATTGTCACATTTACAATTATTCTTCTTTCCTTGTTCTAATAATATAGAGCTAATTGGTTGTATTTTTTTATCTTGATTTACTAACAATGTGTTTTTAGGTATGACGAGCTTTGGATCAAGAAAAACTAGACTTAACATATTTATGACTCGGTTGCCGGATGTCACAACTGAATTGATCCTCGATCAGGTACACTTAGTAGCCCAAATGTAGAAAATTTTCATAGCTATTTAGTAGTGTTTGCCAAAAAGGCATGTCTCTATTGTGATTGCATCATGGGATGACGCCATAAGGATAAAGAAGAACCTCCTATGATAGGATATTCTAGTATGTTCCATATGTTTACTTAAAATTGGATATAATGTTTAATATGTTTACTTAATTCATTAACATCTTTTATGTTTATTTTCAACAACAAAATTTTGACATTTCGAACAATAATAAATTAAGAAGGTGTTATTTCACACAACCATTAGATGGAGGAACTTCAAGTCATGACTCACGTCTTTATATTTTTGGAGACAGGCGACATAAGAGTCCTTGTAATAAGTACCACATAATTGAGGAGGAGTGGATATAATTTCATGCATCTAAAGAGCTTGAGGATTGGTAGGTTTGTTACTTAAATGCTTTGTATAATCACACAAGCCATACATTTGTGATTTACAATTGTTAATTTTTGTTATGTGTTAGAGTGAGAAAAGAATAGCAGCCCAACAAAGACAAAAGCATAATGATGCATCACTTGTACTCTTGCAAGGTGGCTATACATTGTTGGAGAAACGTTTGAGTAAGTCTCATGTAGAGGCTTTAGAACTTGATTCTCCTGACCTAGTACCTATACCTCCTAGGTACAAGATGTGGAAGGTTGCTCAAACTAAGTCTGATTAGCACATCACATCACAATCAACTTAGGTGATATTTGAAAAAATAGTAAGTACAAACCCTAAACCCAAAACCATAGTTCATATGATGTGCTTTATGATTAAACTTGATTATGTGGTGCAAGATGACTTAGTTGAGTAAGAGACTCAAGGTTCGTTTGTTTCCCATGGTCGAAACGATATACACACAATAACCATTGGAAAGCATTGATAATGCCTTACTTTGGTCGACCACAGGTACTACATTGTTATTCTTAGTATTTTTATGTTATTGTTTACAAAGAAATGATCCACACCTTTGAAAATCTTAATATTAGTTCTTCCGTCCTGAAAAGCAAGTGATGTGCCAACCTATTATCCATGAAGATGATGACACGGCAGAAACAGAGGATGATCCTCTACGAAAGCTCATGACAAACTTAATCAAGTTGAAAAGAGGACCAATAGAGCTATAGTGAGAGTTAAGTATATTTGGCCTCTAGTGTTATGTCCCATTGTACATTTTGTTAAATGATGCAATAGAGTTGATTTCAGGAGACAAGATGATAAATATTTTAATCATACAATTATAGTGCTTGTAAGTTTTTTTATTGTCTTCCTTATTTAAATATTGAAATTGCTACTTTTTAATTTATATTTAATTGTCTTATTATAGGTACATGGACACAATCACTATTGACCAACGTCAGGCTTCCATGTATGGATTTATCGAACCTCAAACCATCCAAATTCTTAGAAACATAGTTGAGCAAATGCAAACATATTTGCAAACATAGATGTTTGAGTTACAAAGAGAGATATACCTTACATCCTACATTGATGGGTAAGTATTACTGTAATTTTATGAACTAATGGTAATTAGTCATTTAACTATTTCTGATTCATGATAAGTCTCATTGACAACTAATGGTCATCAAATCAAGAGAATGCATAATTGTCTGATTTTGTTCTTTGCATAGGAAGATGAAAAATGATTTGAAAATCATGCTACAAATGTAAGTCTTACTTTTCTAATATAATCTACTTAGTATATATTGCTACTAACATATGTTTCCAATTTAATTAGATTTTTGGGTAAGCCTAGATCAACCCAAATTCAAGTAATCTATCCAAAGGTTGGAACTCTTTTCATCTTTAAGTTATTCATTTTGGCATGTCAATTTATGAGCTTAATCTATGATTATTTTTTTTGTCATATTTAGTGTAACAAGTAGAAATATTCATGGAAATATGGATATTACGTCATGTCTTGGATGAAAACCAATATTTGAGCAGAAATTAGAGGTGATTGGGCAGAGGAAATAATATATATCTTTCACATTTAGAAATCATATCAAACTTTAAACATTAATATCCATACATAATGAAGTTGTGTTATTTTTTCAGAGATTCAAGAATCCATCACCTATAACTAATGACACAATGAAGAAAATAAGACAAAAATGGATAGTGTATCTACTGGAACAATGGAGTTAGAAAGATTCATGGGAGTTGAAAATTGACGTTGGAATTTTTAATTGTAAAATAGTAGAGGGTAATTTGTTAATTAAATAAGTGGTAGTGAGAGTGGATTCCCTCAAAATCTTTTTGGAACATTTTTTTGAAAGGGGAATGCTCTTATTTGTTCTAAAGATGTCAATTTTTCCATTCAGGAACTTCATTTGTTAAGGTGTATAAACACATGAGGATTCACGAATTATCCATTCATTTTGAAAAAATTGGTCTAATGTATGATTAAAATAATCTTTATCAGACCTAAATTTCTTGATAACCATCCCAAATTGATTTTTAATCAGTGCCACAAATTTCCTAACAACATAACTAACCTCAAATTTGTTTTTAAGGAGAAAAAGTCATGTTACCTTTGTACAATAATTAATAAAGTAATAAATCATTTAACTCCTGAAATATTTGAAACATTAAGGGACCCCACACATTAGTATGAACTAGATAAAAAAGGATTAGAGCTTATTTTATTGTAAGCAAGAAGACACAGAACACGTTTGTGTTTTGTCAATTCACAAACCTCACAATGAGAATTATGCATATTCAAATTCAAATCCTTAAACAAAGAAGGAAACAAAAGTTTTATAACACGAAATGATGGATGTGTAAGACGACAATGATAGAACTGAATGTTTTCTTAATTGTGCATTGAGGATTCAATCATCAAAGGGTGACTCATAATATACCAAAATATATCAATGAACACATACCTATTGGGTTTTTCATGTTACTAAGGGAGGATCTTACTCTTTCTAACTCCTCATGATTGTGGAACAACAACATGAGCATATTAAGGCCATTTGAGATATTTTTTTTCCATTGAATCGACAGGCTGAATGCACATTCTATAGCTTTCCTCTAGCTTGGGCTTGTTTCCATTTTCAATTCCAGTCATTGCAAAATAATTGATAAACACCTAGATCAGGATAAACATACAACAATGAAGACTGCAATTGTGTACGATAATGGAGGTTGAAACACATAACATAGATCAGAGGTTTAGTGAGCAGAGATTAATGTTACAATTAGGTTTAGATAACAATTAAGTCTGTTCACTTTTATACACTTAGAGTCCTAAAGATTAAGAACTCTGATACCATGTTAATAATGAAAAATAATACAATTATTCTCACTTATTTTTTCTCATTATACATATTGAATATATATATATATATATATATATATATATATATATATATATATATATATATATATATATAAATCTCTTCAAACAATTTTAGAATCCTTCTAAACAATTTTAGAAATTAAAATAAAATATACAAAATTAAAACTTAATAAATATATAATTAAAAATAACATAAATTTTTCTTTTTTAAAATGTCCTATAGTAAGAATGCAAATGCATAGAAAATAAAGAATAGAGATAATTAAAACTAGATAAACTTTTATCCTAAATGCAAATCAGATTACAATAAAAGTCCACTGGGCATATTGTATACATGTACAACATTGTTCGATTTGATTTACAGGAAAGAAACTTAGAAAAGAAAAAAGAAATTTAAATTCTAAATACATAAATAAAATTTAAAATTATTATACGTATTATCTTCTTAAAATATTCATGCACTAATGGAAGAGACGAAATCAGAAAAAAAAATTGGCAAACATGTTAAAAACTTTTCATGATAAATAAACTTAAGAATGGCTAACTTATATTATTAATAACTGTTTCAAATTAATCTGATAAAAATGATCTTATATTCTAAATTTAAAACAGACATTTACTTGATATAACAAATTAAAATTTATGTCTCAGAAGTACACATGCACGTGACTTCTAGACTCAATTTTTATGTGTAAATGCAAACTAATTTTTATATCTAAGAGGGGGAAGTTGATTATGTCCTAAATGTAACTTTTTGTAATTAGTTTTCCATACATGAAATTTGCATGAATTTATTTTTCTATATACAAATTTTATGTGGTGTGTATTTTAGTTAGATACTTTTAATTTAAAAAATATATAATAAATTTCCCAAAAGTCTTGCTAACCGGTGTCAGAAGTTTGAACCTTAACCGATAAAACAGCCACAAACTTTTTTTTTTTCAGACAAAATCAGTTTACTTGAACTAAAATTGCTATTTTTTTTCAGCGTATGTGACTTTTTCCATAGAATCAAAGTGAATAACACAAGTTTTTCTTTTTGTTTATGGAAGATAAAGAGTCAAATTCTACAAAGTAAAATGGGTACGATAGATTAATCTTAACAAATTTTAACACACATATTTTTTATATCTTAATTATTACGTTTTAATTGTCACTTATTTTAAGATAAAATAAGTGGAAAGTGAAGTAATTTCAAAATAAATATTTGAATCTCAATTACTTTAGTTACTTCTTTTCATTTTGGTCTTTTGGACTTTCTGTCCAAAATGTGTGTACCGTGCCAATTATCACGGATGGGCTTTCAAGTCCAAATGGGGGAGGAGATTTCTTCCAAAGTTTTTTTTTTTTTTTTT